>OJPY01000183.1_pt1 | contig 35258 bp, 32 predicted proteins | sample 1598651 | NCBI WGS metagenome assembly OJPY01 (sample SAMN03922492, study PRJEB24848) | human gut metagenome | isolation source: stool sample | host: Homo sapiens | place: Germany | collected 2011-05 | reverse complement strand
CTCTATCAATTTCCCTCGCAAGAGACTCGTTCACCAAAGAGCGGTCGGCCATAGGGGAGTCGTCGTTGACCAGTACATCGAGCAAGCTGTTGTCCTCTCCTTCTACAAAAGGTGCGTCCACCGAAATGTGACGGCCGGACACCTTCAGCGTATCAGAGATTTTGTCAACAGGGATTTCCAGTTCATCGGCAAGCTCTTCAGGAGACGGACGACGTTCGTTTTCCTGCTCGAACTTGGAGAAGGCCTTGCTGATTTTATTCAGCGAACCTACCTGGTTCAACGGAAGACGTACAATACGCGACTGCTCTGCCAAAGCCTGCAGAATGGACTGACGTATCCACCATACTGCATAACTGATGAACTTGAAACCACGTGTTTCATCGAACTTTTCGGCAGCCTTGATCAGTCCTAAATTACCCTCGTTAATCAAGTCGGGCAAACTCAAACCTTGGTTTTGGTACTGCTTGGCCACAGATACAACGAAACGCAGATTAGCACGTGTCAATTTCTCCAGTGCAACACGGTCACCCTTGCGGATGCGCTGAGCGAGCTCTACCTCTTCTTCGACTGTAATGAGGTCTTCGCGACCGATTTCCTGCAAATACTTGTCAAGAGAAGCGCTCTCTCTGTTAGTGATACTTTTTGTAATTTTAAGTTGTCTCATTCTTATAATACAGATTTGGGTTGCAAAGGTACGACAAATTATTTTGTTACAATAATTTCATCCCAACTTTTTCACCTTATTTATATCTTATCCTATATAACAAAAAGGATGCCGGTATGTATTGTACCGACACCCCCTTTTTCGCTATTGTTAGCTAATATTACAATCTTCTTACCTAACTATCCCTATTTTTTATTCTTGAGTCAAATCAACGGCATACATTGCACGTTTTCCTGACGGGAACATACCGGTGATGAACAAACCTTGCTCAGGAGACTTTCTTGCCTCTTTCATCGCCTTTTCCAAATCGTCCACCGTCTTCATCGGCACTCCGTTGGCTTTCAGAATGATGAAGCCCTTGCGGATACCTGCATCGGCCATCTTGCCATTGGTAACCCCGGTAACTTCCAGACCGTAACCCAGGTTCAACTGCTTCTTCAGCTCGGAAGATACGGGCTTGAAGGCTGCACCCAAGATTTCCATTCCGGCATCCTTCACTACCTTCGTAGTGCCTTGCTCATTCTTCAGCGTGATTTCGAATTCCTTTTCCTTCTTGTCACGAACCACCGTTACCTTCACTTTGTCGCCCGGACGGTGTTTTGCCAGCATTTCCTGCAAATCCGAGAACTTGTGAATCTTCTTGCCGTTCAATGCTATGATTACATCATTTTCCTTCAAGATGCCGGCAGCGGAACCACCTTCAACAACTTCGGCCACATAGATACCCTCTTTCACACCAAGTTCGTCGGCCTTCTTCTTCAGTTCTTCGGTCCAGCGTTCGTCCATCTGCAGGTCTGTACTCAAATCACTACCCTTGATGCCAAGGAGCGCGCGCTGCACGGTACCAAACTGTTTCAAGTCGGCTACCACCTTTGTCATAATGCTGGTAGGGATGGCAAAACCATAGCCGGAATAAGCACCCGTGGGTGAGTAAAGCATGGCATTGATACCAACCAGCTCGCCTTTGGCATTCACCAACGCACCACCACTATTACCTTGGTTGATGGCAGCATCCGTCTGAATGAAAGACTGGATGTTTGCAGCTTGTCCATTGGAGGCAGAAGAGCCAATGGAACGGGCTTTTGCACTGACGATACCAGCTGTTACGGTAGAGTTCAGGTTGAACGGATTACCTACTGCCAATACCCATTCTCCCACCTTCAACTGGTCGGAGTCACCAACCGGAATTGTCGGGAAGTCATCCCCTTCAATCTTAATCAATGCCAAGTCCGTGCTGGGGTCAGTACCGATGATGCGTCCTTTCAGCTCACGGTCGTCATTCAGTTTCACAGTGATTTCATCAGCACCTTCCACCACGTGATTGTTCGTCACAATATATCCGTCTTTGGAGATGATGACACCCGAACCGAAACCTACACGCGGCTGGGTCTGTATCTGGCGCTGGCGTCCACGACCGTCTCCAAAGAAGAAGTCAAAAATATCCGGCTGTTCTTGCACCGTCTGGGTCTTACTCAACTGAGTGGCACGTATATGCACTACAGCATGGAGCGAACTCTCCGCTGCTTGTGTCAAATCCACAGGCTGGGCATCCGTTGCATGGAAAGCCGCCGGTAGCAGATTATTGGGGTTCTGTTGGAACAACTCGCTGAATGCGGCAGGCTTTTCCTTATTCAGCATCTTATAAGTGGTCAATCCAGCCACTCCAGAGCTCAGGAGCACGATAGCCGCAACTCCAAGGATGTTTTTTGTTGTCTGTTTCATACTATTCTTCCTATTCTTTAAATTGTTAATATTCAAGTTTCGTTTAACATTACGACGTTAAAATAACGACAAAAAACGTTCAGTTATTCCGCTTGTCACTCTTTTTTGTTCTCTTTTAACAGAGGATATTTAGGGCTTAACAGCGGTTAACGGCAAAGACTGACAAATTAGCATTTATGTACGATTGCTGACTGTTAAAGAACTGACAGATAGGGCATAAAAAGACGCATCACCCGTTGCGGCCGAAACGGATGATGCATTTGGGGTAAACAGATGATGCGTTTATACCAAACAGATGATGTGTTCGGGCTGAACGCATCATCTGTTTTTAGAAGGCAGATAGCACCTTAATAATTCAAGTAATCAATGTCCATGTGGTAGTCCCACTGCGGGAAGTAGAGGTTACCTCCCTCCCACTCCACCTCGCCACGCTGGAAGTCGACGGTCTCGCTGCGGGGATACTGCTTTTCGGGCTGTAGCGGCATGCCGTAATCAGTGTTCACAATCATGCGCCAAGAGTCTATACCACCCAGGAAGAAATATTCTTCGTCGGCATTGCGGGCAAAGGCAGGAATGCCGAATGACTGGTCGACAGGCACCCAACCCACACCCTCAAAGTAGACTTCCGCCCAATCGTGCAGATTCCATGCATGGGGATGCATCATGAAGCCGCTCTGGAAATGCGCGGGAATGCCACTGATGCGGCAAAGCGTAATGAACAGCAGGCTGACTTGACCACAGTCTCCGTGACGGTTATCCAACACATATTCCGGGATATTCTCAATGGTGGAATATTCGCGTGCAGAGGCCCACGGGAAGTTGTCGTTCACCCAACGGAAGATACGTTTGGCTTTCAGATAGGGGTTGGTTTCACCAGCTGTCAATTTGGCAGCAAGTTCGCGCAAGCGCGGGGAAAAGACGATATGCTTCTCACGCTCGGCAGTATATTCCTTATAAAGGGCGGTCGTCGTATCATAGGGCTGCACGTCTTCCGGCTTCAGATTATGCCATTCGCCGTTGGCGGTAAACTCAAAGGTTTCGGAGAATACGGTCGGTTCTCCTTCGACAGCACGTTTCTCCATGTACAATGTACTGTGACGGCACTCGGGCGACGAAAAGGTGTATTGCGGTTCACTGGCCGAAATGAACTTGACATCCTGCTGCCGGGCCTGGTCCTGACGGGGATAGGGCAACCAGCAACGGATGATTTTCCCGGCAGGTACGGCATTGGTATCCACGGTCAACGTGTAGGTGACGCGCATGCGCTTCGGCGCAACAATGGCCTTGCCCTCTTTCTTCACAGCAGAAATGATTTCGGGCAGGTTCTCCATATTCACCTTCTCGCTGCCACTCGGTGAAGTACCTTCCTTGGCTATCTTGATGTCATAGCAAGTGGAGTCCACACGAAACAGATTAGGTCCGGCATTGCGGAAATAGGGTTTCTCTCCATCCAGCATCATACACTCCAAAGCTTTGGAGGCTTCCCACTGGCGCATCTGCTCATCGGTCACGTCGGGAATATACTTGCGGATATAGTCCTTCACCTGGGATTCCGTCATACAGAAGTCCGTAAGCAGACGTTGGTGCAGGTCGTCCTCCCAATTGTAGGGCTTGCTCTCGGGCTTCGTGCTGCATGCAGAAGCCATCACAAACAGAGCGACGGTATACAATAGCTTTCTCATAACTTCACCACTCCAATACCCGGCAAATCGGGCAACGTTATCTTACCTTTCACAACCTCCATACCCTTGAAACGGTCGTTCGCAATCAGCAGACTACCGTCCAAGTCGGCAAAGTCCACTGCCGGAGAGAATTGGGAGGCAGCGGTAATGGCACAAGAGGTCTCGGTCATACATCCTACCATCACTTTCATGTCCAATGCACGTGCCAAAGTCACCATCTTCCAGGCTTCGCGCATGCCGGTACACTTCATCAGCTTGATGTTGATGCCCGTAAAGGCACCCTTCAAGCCTGCCACATCCTTCAGACGCTGAATGGACTCATCGGCAAATATGGGCAACGGGCTTTGCTGGGTGACCCATGCAATATCGTCCAGTTGTTCCTTGGGCATCGGTTGCTCTATCATGACAATTCCTTTTTCGTGCAGCCAATGTATCATATCGAGCGCATGATGTTTGTCCTTCCAACCCTGGTTGGCATCAATGGCAATCGGAAGGTCCGTCACCGAACGGATGGTCTCTATCATTTCCTTGTCGTTTTCCCGCCCCAGTTTCACTTTAAGGATATTGAACCGGTCGGCACACTCTTTCGTCTTTTCACGCACCACGTCGGCCGTATCAATACCGATGGTGAAAGTTGTAGAGGGAGTCTTTTTCTTGTCCAAACCCCATATCTTATACCAAGGGGCTTGCAACAGTTTGCCCACAAGGTCGTGCAAGGCGATGTCCACAGCAGTTTTAGCAGCGGAATCCCCTGCCGAGAGGCTGTCTATATAAGCCAGTATATCTTCCAGCTGAAAGGGGTCTGAGAATTGGCCGATAACATCCTGCACCTTCTTCAGAAAAGCCAGTACACTGTCCATCGTGCCTAGTTCGTGTTGCAGGTACGGGGGCATGGAGGCTTCACCATAACCGATAATGCCATCATATTCTATCTCGACTTGAACGTCGGGAGTGGTAGTGCGCGAGTAGGTGGCCACTGTAAAGACATGGCGCAATTTCAGTTCATAGGGGAAGAAACGCAGTTTCATTTTGGGGGTTACACCTGCCCTACTGTTCACGTTGAACAAGGAAGGAGCGTCATTTCCTCCGGCAAATACATGATTGATTGCCATGCCTGAGCCGAGTGCGGCAAAAGCGGCGGTTTTCAGGAAATCTCTTCTGTTTGACATAATTGTGTGTGTATTAAATGTGCCAATATGCTAATGGGCTAATGTGCCAATGGGCTGCGCTATGTATATGCTACGTTATGTTTGCACCGTCACGCCGCAGGTCATTGGCATATTGGCACATTAGCACATTATTACATTGAATAAAATGGATTCGTTTCCGTTGTATTGAGCGACGCCTCCTTATTTATATAAGGTAACACGCGCGTAGCGAACAACAGTCTACCGAGGTTGTATTCATCGAACAGCTCGTCGTCGGGGCTGAAGCTATTGACGCGCACATCGCCTTGCGAATGGATGAAACGCTTGTTGCCGATATACATGCCGACATGTACCACACGTTCCTTGCGTTCCGGCGTCGCCTTGCGCCCGAAGAAAATCAAATCGCCCGGCTGGAGGTTACTGAAATCAGGAGCGATATCGATATGCTCGCCCACGTATGCCTGCTGGGAAGCATCCCGCGGAATGATGATGTCGTGCATGAAAAGAACGGTGCGCATGAAGCCGCTACAATCCACCCCTTTGGAGGAAGTGCCAGCCCAAAGATAAGGGATGCCCATCATGCTATGCGCCGTGGCTATAATGCTGGCGGCATCCTGCTTCAAGGTGGCACGCCATTTCTTCTCAGGCATGGAGATGGATTTGGAGATATATCCCTGACGGCCGTCGGGATAAGCCACCTTATAAAAGGCACCTTTTGTCCCCTCCCACTTCAGGCGGTTTCCTGCAGCAACATCAGAGACGGTCTGCGATGCCTGGCTGGGCTGTGAGTAGACAAAGCCATAATGCGAAGTCACCACTATTTTCTCTGCATTGTTCCAAGCGGTCAGCTCTTCCCGCGTGACGGGATGTATGCCTACTCGGTGTACCCATGCAATGTAGTTGTCCGGTGTCTGGATACGGTACCAGCCGTCGCGCTGCAACACCCGCACCGGCATACCCATCAAGCCTTGCGTCATCATTTCTGAAGAGAAATCCGGGGCTACCCGAAGATTGCACACAGACACATTGACAATGCCATACGTCTTGCCTTCAAGTCCGGCCTCATCCGGAAGCACTTGCAGACAATCCATCACCGCATATCCTTTCTTTGCCAAACCATCCAGCAAAGCCGTCTTTGCCTCTGCCGAAGTGGTGACACCACGCAACATCACATTCTTTCCGGAGAAAGAGTAATCCACATCGAACAAAGCCACGCGCTTGTCCGGTGCAAACTTTTGTTTCAAACTGTCAGCGAGTTGCGCCACTTCTGCAGGTATTGTACGGTCACCCACTTCCGAAGCGACAGCAAAAAGCGGGATTAACAGAAATAAAGAAAAAAGAGAGGATAACTTTTTCATTGGCCAAAAGGATTTGGGGGTTATTACTAATAGCAAAGCTACGAATTTATTCCGAAATAGATACATGTTTTTAAGATAATTAAGGGTAAAGAATGAAGAATGAAGGATTCATCCGTACTGCATCCGCACACTGCACAACAAATTCTTCATCCTTCATTCTTCATTCTTCATTAATATTCCGTATCTTTGTACCCTATAAAGCAGTTGGTCGGTCTGTCGCTTGCGCCTCGTGCGTATGAGGAAAGTCCGGGCAACACAGAGCGTCCCACTTCCTAACAGAAAGCTGTCCGTGAGGGTAGAGTAACGTAGAAGAAAATAACCGCCGTCGCCCTTGGGCTACGGTAAGGGTGAGAAGGTGGGGTAAGAGCCTACCAGTCTTGTGGCGACACAAGGGCTGTGCGTCTTGGGAGTTGTAAGGTCATGTAAACCGACGTTATGAGAGTTGCTCGCTCCATGTCGGAGGGTAGACCGCTAAAGCTTGTATGGTGACATGCGGCTCAGATAAATGACAGACACTTCTTTAATGGAGAATGGATAATGAAGAATGGATAATTCCTAATTAGGCTTTTTCAGAAACAGAAGAACAGAACCCGGCTTACAGACTGACTGCTTTTTTATTGACAATGGATAATCGAGATAATAGCATGAACAAGCGTATTGCTGCCCTTTGGAAATTCCTCACCTACGACATCTGGCGTATTACGGAAGATGAAGTCACACGAACGACCTTTTCCGTATACAATATCATCAAGACGATTTATCTTTGCATCAACCGCTTCACCAAAGACCGGATAGTAAACAAAGCCTCGGCGCTGACTTACAGTACGCTGCTTGCCATCGTGCCTATTCTTGCCATTTTGTTTGCTATAGCCCGCGGTTTCGGATTCGATAATCTGATGGAAAGCCAGATTGTCAACGGTTTCGGCGGTCCTACGGAAACCACGGAAGTCATCCTGCAATTCGTGAATTCGTATTTGTCTCAAACCAAGAGTGGAATATTCATCGGAGTGGGTCTGATTATGTTGCTGTGGACAGTCCTGAATCTAATCAACAATATGGAAATCACCTTCAACCGCATCTGGCAGGTGAAAAAGGCGCGCAGCATGTACCGCAAAATAACGGATTACTTCTCTATGCTTCTGCTGATGCCCATTCTGCTGGTGGTGTCCGGTGGTCTTTCCATCTTCATGAGTACGATGGTGAAGAACCTCGAAGACTTTACCCTGCTGGCTCCCGTCGGCAAGTTTATGGTGCGCCTCATCCCCTTCGTGCTGACCTGGTTCATGTTTACAGCACTGTACGTCTTTATGCCGAATACAAAGGTCAAGCTGAAACACGCACTCATATCCGGTATTCTGGCAGGTACGGCACACCAGGCATTCCAATTCCTTTACATCAGCAGCCAGTTGTGGGTTTCCCGTTACAATGCCATCTATGGTAGTTTTGCCGCCCTTCCGATGTTTCTGCTATGGTTGCAGGTATCCTGGACCATCTGCCTATTCGGTGCCGAACTGACCTACGCCGGACAGAATATCCGGAACTTCAGCTTCGACAAGGATGCGCGCAATATCAGCCGGCGCTACCGCGATTTTATCTCCATCCTGATAATGTCTCTCATAGCCAAGCGCTTTGAACAAGACGCCCAGCCCTATACAGCCGAAGAGATATCCGAAGAGTGCCAGATTCCCATCCGGCTGACACACGAAACCCTTTATGAATTACAGGAAATCAACCTCCTACATGAAGTGGTGACCGATGAAAAGAGTGAAGACATCGCTTACCAGCCTTCCATGGACATCAACAAAATGAATGTGGCTCTCCTACTAGACAAGCTGGACACACATGGCTCAGAAGATTTCAAAATTGATAAGGAAAATGAATTCAACAGCCAATGGGGAGCATTGCTGAAAGCACGGGAGGAATACTACAAGAATGCAAGCAAGGTGCTGCTGAAGGATTTGTAAGCACGCGGAAGTCTTTCCGGAAACTCCGTATCAGCTTTCTTTTTGATTATTTTTTAGACGCGGATGACGCGGATTGGAATATTAAAAAAATCCGCGTCATCTGCGTCATCTGTGTCTAAAAAGTAAATCACCGATATTTCTCAGGCTCCACGGCACGAGTCATATCATAGGCACGGTCACTCTGACGGGATGCCACTAATTGCAGGAAATCGTCCATAGTGCCGTTACCTTATTTATATTGTATCATGCGGCTGATGTACTTACCAATGATATCGAACTCCAGATTCACCACACTGCCCACTTTGAAAGCATGGAAATTGGTATGCTCAAAGGTGTAAGGAATAATGGCCACCTGGAAAGTATCGTCGGTGGGATTGCACACGGTCAGGCTGACACCATTGACAGTTACCGAGCCTTTGTCTACCGTGATGTAGCCGCGCTTTGCCATCTCCTTGTCAAAAGCATACCGGAAAGTAAAGTAATAGCTTCCTTCCGCATCCTTTATATCGATGCAAGTGGCAGTCTGGTCCACATGTCCTTGAACGATATGGCCATCCAGCCGGCCGTTCATCATCATACTACGCTCCACATTCACTTCATCTCCCACCTGCAACAAGCCAAGATTGGAACGGTCCAGCGTTTCCTTCATGGCCGTCACGGTATAGGTATCATCTGTCAGACTGACTACTGTAAGGCAAACACCGTTGTGAGACACACTCTGGTCTATTTTTAATTCACTGACGAATGAACACTTGAAAGTAAAATGTACATTCTCCTGGTCTTTGACCATCGCCACCAATGTGGCACATTCTTCTACTATTCCGGAAAACATGGTTCTATATACTTTTAGGTTATACACGATTTATTATTAATATGCGCAAAGATACAAAAAGCCCTTCGTATAGGTACAAAAAAAAGGAAGCTTTTCACAAAGCCTCCTTTTTCAGTTTTCAATAGGTATTAGTTTTTTTTTAAGGTAAAAAGATTGTTTTCAGGATAACGATGCAAATATAGGCGCTTTTCGTGATACTAACCAAATTAAAAAACATGTCTTATAACATCTTTTTGAGAAATCATTTAAGTTTATTATCATTTCAAAGCATTTTTCTACACCTGCAATCGTTTTCAATGGACAAATATAAGGCTATTTTCCATGAAACACTGAAATTATCCTAAAATTTTGTTTATTTCTTATCATTTAAGTAGTGTTCATCTGTCTGCCCGCTATGTTTTAACACTTTTGCGTCGATAAAGAACACTATTTCTTCGGCAATATTCGTGATGTGGTCGCCGGAACGCTCCAATTTGCGGAACACGCTCACCAGATTCAGACAAGAGAGTGCACTCTCCGGATGCCGGCTGATGTAGTCGGCAAGAATGGCAGTGGCCTCCGCATTGATTTCGTCCAGCATATTGTCCTTGGCAAACACAGCGGTAGCCAATTCCTGGCTCTCCTCCTGAAGTGCCTGCTTGGCAAGCTCGAGCATGGAGAGCACCTGGGCTATCATCTCTTCAAGGCGGAGTTGCTTGACCAGCTCAGTATCCAATGCCGGTTCATGGCAGTTGAGGGCAAAGCGGGCGATGCCTTCTGCAAAGTCGCCCAGACGCTCCAGGTTCGTATTGATTTTGAGCATGGCAAGCACAAAACGCAGGTCGATGGCAACGGGGTTGTAAAGGGCAATGATGTCCTCCACGTCGCTGTCTATTTTCAGTTCGAAAGCATTGACGCGACGTTCGCGCACCAATACCTGCTGAGCCAGCTCCCGGTCCAGCGTAAGCACGGCATCACCTGCACGGTCGAGCTGATTATATACCAGGGTCCACATTTCGTCTATTTCCTTTTTCAGCAAGACGAGTTCAGATTCGATAAACTTCACCATAATGTTTCTATTTTAAGATTACTTTTGTACAACTTATTTTTGCTTGTATGGAACAATCCGCTACCCGAAGCGTCCCGTGATGTAGTTCTGCGTTTCCACCTTGTCGGGATTCGTAAATATCTTCCGGGTATCTCCAAACTCCACCATCCGCCCCATATAGAAAAAAGCCGTATTATCACTGACACGCGCTGCCTGTTGCATGTTGTGGGTGACGATGACGATAGTGTACTGCTTCTTCAACTCGTGGATAAGCTCTTCCACCTTGGCAGTGGAGATGGGGTCGAGGGCGGATGCCGGCTCATCCATCAGCAGGACTGAAGGAGACACCGCCATGGCACGGGCTATGCAGAGACGTTGCTGCTGACCGCCGGAGAGGGCGTAGGCAGAGACTTTCAGCTTGTCCTTCACCTCGTCCCAAAGGGCGGCGCCTTTCAAGGTTTCTTCCACCCGCTGACGGATGAAGGAGTTATCGGTGATGCCATTCACACGGAGTCCGTAGGCAACGTTCTCGAAGATGCTTTTTGGGAAAGGATTGGGCCGCTGGAACACCATGCCCACGTTCTTGCGGAGTTCGTCCACTTGCACTCCTTTTCCATAGATGTCTTGTCCGTCAATGCGTATCTCGCCGGTCAGACGGGTGTCGGGAATCAAATCGTTCATGCGGTTCAGCAGGCGCAGGAAGGTAGACTTTCCACAGCCCGAGGGACCGATGAAGGCTATCACAGACTTCTCCTCAATGTCCATGCTGATGCCTTTCAGGGCATGGAAATCGCCATACCAGAAATTCACGTCACGGGTTTCTATCTTGTTCTTCATACCTATTGTATATGTTTTCAATTCGTCTTAATCTTCTTCTCAAAGTATTTCCGCAGGGCGTTTGCCAACAGGTTCACCAGGAGGATAATGAGTATCAGCACCAGTGCCGTGCCGTAGGCAATGGGAAGCTGCGCTTCCATATCCGTACCGCTGGTAGAGATGACATAGAGGTGATAAGGAAGCGCCATGCACTGGTCGAAGATACTTGTAGGCAGCTGTGGCAGGAAGTAGGCGGCACAGGTGAAAAGGATGGGTGCCGTCTCGCCCGAAACACGCCCCAGCGCCAGAATCAGTCCAGTAATGATATTGGGCATCCCCATCGGCAGGATGACATGCCAGATGGTCTGCAGCTTGGTAGCTCCCAACGCGCGGCTTCCCTCACGCATGCTGTCGGGGATGGCTTTCAGCGCTTCTTCCGTGGTGCGGATAACCAAAGGCAGACTTAGCAGACCCAGCGTCAACGAACCTGCCAGGATGCTGTCTCCAAAATCCATATAGTTGACAAACAGCGCCATGCCAAACAGACCGAACACGATGGAAGGGATGCCGCTCAGATTATTCGTCATCATCCGTATGAAGCGTACCACCCAGCCTTTCGGCACATACTCATTCATATAAATACCGCTCATCACTCCCACCGGAAAGGCAAATAAAGCACTGCCCGCCATCAAGCAGAACGTACCTACAATGGCAGGAAGGATTCCACCGGCAGTCATACCGTTGGTAGGAGCCGTAGTGAGGAACTCCCAATCGATAACTCCTATACCTTTATATATAATGAAGCCGAGGATTGCAAAAAGAATCCCCACCACACTTAGGCTCAACAGACGGAACAAGCCGAATGCCACGTTTTGCGAAAGATGCTTTCTATTGACCATATCTACCTTCTTTTATTTTCGTCTTGGCGAAACTGCTTCCACCGTGAAATTTATCAATAAACTGATGAAGAACAGCACGACACCCAGCAGGAACAATGCTTCGTAGTGAGCTCCGCCGGCAGGCGCTTCGCCTAGTTCGGCGGCAATCGTTGCCGGAATGGTGCGCAGCGGTTCCAGGATGGTATGGGGAATGACGGCGGCGTTGCCCGTCACCATCAGCACAGCCATCGTCTCGCCCACCGCACGGCCGATGCCCAACACCACTCCGGAGGTGATGCCCGAAATGGAGTAAGGAATCACCACCTTATATATAGTCTGCCATTGCGACGCTCCCAGCGCCAGACTGGCTTCGCGCATGGCACGAGGGCAATTTCTCATCGCATCTTCCGTCACCGTAATGATGGTGGGCAACGCCATAATGGCAAGCACAATGCTGCCCGCCAGCCCGCTCTCGCCTACCGGCAAGTTGAACACCTGCTGCAAAAACGGCACAATGACAATTAAGCCGAAAAAGCCGTAGACCACCGACGGTATGCCACTCAGCAACTCAATGATGGGCTTCAGCAGATTCCTTACCCGGGAATTGGCTACCTCCGACATATAGATTGCCACCGACAGACCAAACGGCAATGCAAAGAGGATGGCAAACAGACTGACCCACAGCGTCCCCGTAATGAGCGGCAAAAAGCCGAACTGCGCAGCAGGTGTTGCCGTGGGAAACCATTCGGCACCGGCAAAGACGTCCTTCACCGAAATGGTGTTGTCTTTCAGCAGATGCACCGAGTCTGGACGGACGATGAACTGCTGCGGTACAAAGGCTATAATGCCAGGCGTACGCTCCACCAGCTCCGTAATGCAGGCACCTGCATTTTCGTAGGAAGCGCCCAACTGCTCTTCCGTATAATACAGTGTGATGTCCTCCAAACGGAAAAGGCGGATAGGAAGGTCCTCCCCTCCCACTTCGTTCCAGTTTGTCAGCTCTTCATCAAAGACATTCTTTATCTGTGCCGGAGTCAGTTCGCCCACCCGGTTCTCCTTATTCAAGGCCAATACATACCCTTCTTCTATCACCTTGCTGCTGAACAGGCCCAGCGCTTCGGAAAAGAGGAACACGACGATAAGTACGATGGTAAGACTCGTCACAAAGCCGCTACAAGCCAGTATACCTTCTACAATCTTCTCAAAAATCTTTTTCATGTTGCCTATTGATTTCTGTATGCAAAGGAACGGGCCGGATGTTAAGGCAGTGTGACTAACGTTTGAAAGAAATGTTTCAAAGGTGTTACAAAACTATTACAACGACTCAAAGCACATTCCATGTAACACATTTGTAATATCCATTGCCTTAATTTGCATCATGTGTTTACCCTATTTGCACCATGTGTTTATGAAGACAAGAAAATTACTCCTACTCCTCGCCCTGGCAGCTGCCACAACTGGCATGCAGGCGCAACGCATCAAAGGCAGCGACACCGTGCTCCCCATAGCGCAGCAGACCGCCGAACGCTTTATGACCCTGACCCCCTCTGCCCGTGTCACCGTGACCGGCGGCGGAACCGGTGTCGGTATTTCAGCCCTGCTGGACCAGACCACGGACATCGCCATGGCTTCCCGCGCCATCAAGTTCAGCGAAAAGATGAAGGCCAAAGCCGCCGGAGAAGACTTGGCAGAAGTTCCCATCGCCTACGATGCCCTTGCCGTAGTGGTCCACCCCTCCAACCCAGTGAAACAACTGACCCGCCAACAACTGGAAGATATCTTCCGGGGCAAAGTCACCAACTGGCAGCAAGTGGGCGGAGACGACCGCAAAATCGTAGTCTACTCCCGCGAGACTTCCTCCGGTACCTACGAGTTCTTCAAGGAAAGCGTACTGAAAAACAAGAACTACATGAGCAGCAGTCTCTCCATGCCTGCCACGGGAGCCATTATCCAATCCGTCAGCCAAACTCGCGGAGCCATCGGATATGTGGGTCTAGCCTATGTATCACCGCGTATCAAGACACTCGCCGTTTCATACGACGGGCAGCATTATGCCGCTCCCACGCTGGAGAATGCCATCAATAAGACTTATCCGATAGTACGCCCGTTATACTATTATTATAACCGAAAAAACGCCTCGGTCGTAGCCCCTCTGCTCGATTTCATCTTGTCTGCCGCAGGACAGAAAATCATCAAAGAGAGCGGATATATCCCGGTACATAAAGAATAAATCTTCATTCTTCATTCTTCATTCTTCATTTTTTTACCCTATCTTTGTCCCCACGATACGAAAATAGTAACATTATGGCAGAAATAAAGAGCGAAGAAACAAGCGAAAAAAAGAGCTTGAACTTCATTGAGCAAATAGTAGAAAACGATTTGAAAGAGGGTAAAAACGGGAGAAAAGTACAGACACGCTTCCCGCCCGAACCAAACGGTTACCTCCACATCGGACACGCCAAGGCCATCTGCCTTGATTTCGGTATTGCCGCCGCACACGGCGGTGTCTGCAACCTGCGTTTCGATGACACCAATCCCACCAAAGAAGATGTGGAATATGTAGAAGCCATCAAGGAAGACATCCTGTGGCTGGGCTACAAATGGGGTAACGAATATTACGCTTCCGACTATTTCCAGCAATTGTGGGACTTCGCTATCCGCCTCATCAAAGAGGGCAAGGCATACATCGACGAACAGACTTCCGAGCAGATTGCCGCCCAGAAAGGAACTCCCACCCAGCCCGGTGTGGAAAGTCCCTACCGCAACCGTCCTATCGAAGAAACACTGGATTTGTTCCAGAAGATGAACAGCGGCGAGATTGAGGAAGGTGCCATGGTGCTCCGTGCCAAGATAGACATGGCAAGCCCCAACATGCACTTCCGCGACCCTATCATCTACCGCGTAGTGAAGCATCCGCACCATCGCACGGGCACCACTTGGAAGGCTTATCCGATGTACGACTTCGCCCACGGGCAAAGCGACTTCTTCGAAGGCGTGACACACTCGCTCTGCACACTGGAGTTTGTGCCCCACCGTCCACTCTACGATCTCTTCGTGGACTGGGTGAAGGAAGGCAAAGACCTCGACGATAACCGCCCCCATCAGTATGAGTTCAACAAACTGAACCTCAGCTATACGCTGATGAGCAAGCGCAACCTGCTGACTCTGGTCAAGGAAGGTCTGGTAAACGGTTGGGACGACCCCCGCATGCCGACCATCTGCGGTTTCCGCCGTAGGGGATACTCTCCGGAGTCCATTCATAAGTTCATCGACAAAATAGGATATACAACCTACGATGCGCTCAATGAATTCGCCCTGCTGGAAAGCGCCGTGCGCGAGGACTTGAACGACCGCGCCACCCGCGTATCTGCCGTACTGAATCCGGTGAAGCTTATCATCACCAACTATCCCGAAGGGCAAGTGGAAGAGATGGAAGCCGTCAACAACCCCGAACATCCCGAAGAAGGCAACCACGTCATCGAATTCAGCCGCGAACTTTGGATGGAGCGCGATGACTTCATGGAAGATGCTCCGAAGAAATATTTCCGCATGACACCGGGACAAGAGGTACGTCTGAAGAACGCGTACATCGTGAAGTGCACCGGCTGCAAGAAGAACGACGCCGGTGAAATCACCGAAGTATATTGCGAATATGACCCTGATACCAAGAGCGGTCTGCCCGGAGCCAACCGTAAGGTGAAAGGCACCATCCATTGGGTAAGTTGTGCCCACTGCCTCGAAGCAGAAGTACGTCTCTACGACCGTCTGTGGAAAGTGGAGAACCCGCGCGATGAGCTTGCCGCCATCCGCGAAGCGAAGAACTGCGACGCACTGACAGCCATGAAAGAAATGATCAACCCCGACTCCCTGAATGTGCTGCCCTGCTGCTACATCGAGAAGTACGCTGCCGGCATGCAGCCCCTCTCCTACCTGCAGTTCCAACGTATCGGTTATTTTAATGTTGACAAAGATTCTACGCCAGAAAAAATGGTATTCAACCGTACTGTAGGTCTGAAAGACGTTTGGGGTAAAATCAATAAATAAGAATATGAGTAAAAAAAACCTGCTGTCCGGAAGAGACAAAGAACTGCAAGAAATGGCAGAACAATATGAAGCTGCCAAAGCAGAGAACAGAACCATCTATCTGGACGCAGACGACTTAGCCGACCTCGCAGACTGGTATGCCGTGCATCATAAATATGCCATGGCTACCGAGGTCGTAGAGTATGGCTTGGGAATACATCCGGATAATACGGCTCTGCTGGTGGAACAGGCATACTTGTTCCTCGACACCCAGCATAAAGAGCAAGCCAAAGATATATTGGAACGGATTGCCGAAGAATCTTCCGAAGTGAAAGTGCTGAAAGCCAACCTACTGTTGGGCGAAGGCAAAGAAGAAGAAGCAGAAGCGATACTCGACAGCATAGACGATAAGGACGACCTGGCCAATATCGTTGATGTATCCTATATGTACATCGACATGGGATTCCCGGAAAAAGCATTGACATGGCTGACGCGCGGACTCGAAAAATATGCCGAAGAAGAAGCCTACCTTGCCGTCACCGGCGATTGTTACTATGCCCAGGGACTGTTTGAAAAAGCCACCTTCTTCTTCAATAAGCTGATTGACAAGAATCCGTATTCGGCTCCTTACTGGTTTGGACTGGCCCGTTGCTACTTTGACCAGCAGATGTTCGACAAAGCAATCGAAGCATGCGACTATGCCACGGTGGCCGATGACGAGTTTGCCGATGCCTACCTGATGAAAGGACATTCCTTCTTCCAATTGGGAAATGAGGAAAGTGCCATGGAAAACTACCTGCAAGCCGAAAAGTTCCATCTCGTCTCCCACGGTTTCATCAACACCTTCATCGGCCTGAACAAAACCTCCAAAGGAGAGTGGAAAGAAGGATACGACTATCTGGAAAAAGCCATAACGGCCGAAGACAGCCATGACTTCGCCTTGCCCTCCCTTTATGCCAATGCGGCCCTATGCCTGCACAAGATGGGAAAAAAGCGCAAAGCCCACCAATATTGTAAAAAAGCATACGACTTGGCACCCGAAGAGATAGACCCGTATCTGATTGAGGGGCGCATCTACATGGAAGAAGGTGAGTATGAGAAAGGTGTGAAGAGATGGGCCAAAGCCTTAGAGTATGCCCCCTATGCGGATACCTGGCACGAAATAGGCATGTGTAGCATGGAAATAGGACAACTGAGCTATGCCAAGCTGGCCTTTGAACATGTCAAAGAGATGGAGCCGGACTTTGAAGGTATCAACGAAAGGCTGACCTCTCTGTATATGCTGCTCAAAGACAAAGAGAACTTCATGAAGTACAACCAGCTGTGCGAACATCCGTTCAGGCTGGAAGAGCTGGATAGATTACAGCAGATACTACAAGAAGATAATCAGGAAGAGCTGGCCCTAGTGATGAAGAATATTTTCAATGCATTACAATAACAGTAATTATATACCACTAATCTAGCAAATGGAATCAGTAGCCTTTATCCAATGGTGTCTCGACCACCTCAATTACTGGACCATCACTTTATTGATGGCCATTGAAAGTTCGTTTATTCCCTTCCCCTCGGAAGTTGTAGTCCCTCCTGCCGCTTGGAAAGCCGCCAACAATGACAACATGAATATATATCTGGTGGTATTGTTTGCAACCATAGGGGCAAATATCGGAGCATTGATAAACTACTATCTGGCAAAATGGCTGGGACGCCCCATCATTTACAAGTTTGCCAACAGCCGTTTCGGGCACATGTGCCTCATCGACGAAGCCAAAGTGCAACATGCGGAGGAATACTTCGATAAGCATGGAGCCGTATCAACCTTTGTCGGCCGCCTGATACCTGCTGTTCGCCAGTTGATATCCATCCCTGCCGGTCTGGCACGCATGAAGCTGGGAACTTTCTTGCTGTACACCACCTTGGGTGCAGGCCTTTGGAATTCCATCCTGGCTTTTATCGGCTATTACTTGTCCACAGTACCCGGCATTGAGAACGAGGAACAGCTGCTTGCCAAAGTAACGGAATACAGCCATGAGATAGGTTATGTATTTATCGGCATCGGCGTACTCATCGTGGCATTCTTCATCTATAAAGGCATGAAGAAGAAATAAAAAAGAAAACGGTATGATAATAAAAAAGCGGTGGACAGCATGATAAATTCTGTCCACCGCTTTTTATTGCTTATCCCAAATCCAAACTTTCTACTTTACAGCTGCAATAGCTTTATCATAGTCAGGTTCTTGCGTAATTTCAGGTACCAATTCCGTATAGGCAATCTTACCATCTTTGCCGATAACCACTACCGAACGCGCCAGTAGACCTGCAAGCGGTCCGTCGGCCATGCGTACCCCGTAGTTTTCATCAAAATCGGAAAAACGGAAATCAGACAAAGGAATCACATTCTCAATACCCTCCGTTGTACAGAAACGTGCATGTGCAAAAGGCAAATCCTTGGAGATTGCCAACACCACGGTATCGGGCAGGCCGGCAGCCAGTTTGTTGAACTTACGTACAGAAGTAGCGCACACACCAGTGTCAAGGCTGGGGAAAATATTCAAAATAACATTCTTCCCGTTCAGTTCCTTCAAAGAGAATGAAGACAAATCTGTTTTTACCAATTCGAAATCGGGGGCAACAGAGCCCACCTTTATAAATTCACCGATAACCTTTACCGGTTGTCCTTTAAATTTTGTTGTAGCCATAGTTTTATCAAATTATATGTATACATAACAAATTACATACAGAAAAAGTTCACCCGAAACTTTTTTCCGGATAAACTGTTATTCTACAGACGAATTAATGATAATCACTTAAAAAATTAAATTCACATGAAAACTATTTTTGACGAACTTCAGCAGGAAGTAAAGAATTGGTGGATTTCACTCATTCTTGGTATTCTTTATGTAATAGTGGCTATAAGCCAGATGTTCTCCCCTCTCAGCGGGTATGCGGTATTGAGCATTCTGTTCAGCGTCTCCATGTTGTTCAGCGGTCTGCTGGAAATATCCTTTGCAGTAAGTAACCGTAGAAGGGTATCCAGTTGGGGATGGTATCTGGCTGGAGGCATCATCGACATGATTCTGGGATTCTACCTGATAGCCTACCCGATGCTCAGCATGGAAGTCATTCCATTCATCATTGCCTTCTGGCTGATGTTCCGCGGCTTCTCATCCGTAGGCTATGCCATGGACCTCAAAAGATACGGGACAAGAGACTGGGGATGGTATGTTGCTTTCGGTATTCTTGCCGTCATCTGCTCGCTCATCATCTTGTGGCAACCGGCAGTAGGCGCCCTTTACGCCGTGTACATGATTTCGTTTGCATTCCTGATTATAGGCTTCTTCCGTATCATGCTGTCATTCGAGCTGAAAAACCTGCACAAGCGCGGGAAAGAGTGGAAGGAAAAGAAAGAGAAAGAAGTATCGGCCGAATAAGTAGCCCACACGAAGCGTGTCAAAAGGAATCCCACCTTTGACACCTTCGTTTAGCCGAATTGCTCAATAACGTCTCAGAAAACGGAACATCGTAGTCCGTGACACTCCCATCTGCCGGGCAAGTTCGGCACACGACTCTCCTCTTTGGTGCTCCCTTACAAGTTTCCTCTTGTTCGCATAGAGTATCTTCATCTTGGGTGTGTCCCCTTTCTTCCTGCCCAGATGTTTTCCTTCTTTCCTCCGTCGTTCCAAGGCTTCTTTGGTGCGCATGGAAATCAGATTACGCTCTATCTCGGCCATCAGTCCAAAAGCAAATCCCAGCACTTTGCTGTTGATGTCATTCTGGAACACATACCCCTCTTTGGTACTGTACAGCACCACTCCCTTTTGATGCAGGAGTTAAGAATGGTCATTATCTCCAGCAGTGTCCGGCTAAGCCGCGAAATCTCCGTTATAATCAAGGAGTCTCCCGGTTTCATCCGGTCCAACAAGCCCGCCAGTTTACGCTCTTTGCTACTCACTTTTCCGCTGACCGTCTCCATGTACCATCTGTCGATGCTCAACCCATTCTTCTCCGCAAAGCGTATAATTTCCTCGCGCTGATTCTCTAAAAACTGTTTTTCTGTACTTACTCTTAAATAAGCTACTACTGCCATAATTGATAAACGTTTATTGGTTATTATTCACCACCAAAGAACGGTTATTCAAGTAAGAGTGGCAACACACAACTATGACTCTCTATCACAGAGGATCACATTATGGACATCCCCCAAAGCCAGGGAAGACTTCTCGGTAACCATCTTAAATATGCCTATAAACAAAGAAAACAGCCCCACTGAAGCTGTTTTCTGAAATTAGTTCATAAAAAATTGATACTATGTAGTTTCATAGTATACTCTTCTTCATTTCATTCACTATGTATCTCACATCCTCATCCGTCACATAAGGACCGCTCGGCAAGCAAAGACCACGTTTGAACAAGCCCTCACTGACACCATTCACATAGGCAGGATTAGCCGCATAAACCGGCTGGAGATGCATGGGCTTCCATAAGGGACGGCTCTCGATACCGGCTTTATCCAAGCAAACACGCATGGCCTCCACATTACGGTTGGGCTCGCAAGAGGTATGGGCACTCACCGACTCATGCGTAACACCCGCAGCACCACCCACGGCACCTTTCACAGTCTCACGGTAGGCATCTTCCTCACCCTTCACATGCAGATTCTCGTCAAGCAGTACCGTGTTCAGCCAATAATTGCTGTCATAGCATCCGGAAGGATTCTCATGAAGCGTGATTCCCTCCACATCGGCCAACAGCTCACGATACAGACCGCACAGATGCTTATGGTGCGCTATGTGCTCATCCACCACCGTCATCTGGCCGCGGCCGATACCCGCACAAATGTTACTCATCCTATAATTATAGCCTATACGCTCATGCTGGTAGTAGGGATAGGACTCACGGGCCTGGGTAGCATAGAACATTATCTCACGCTTGGACTCTTCATCCGGGCAAATTAGGGCACCGCCACCGCTGGTGGTTATCATCTTGTTACCATTGAATGAAAGCACACCGTATCTGCCAAAAGTTCCGAGGACTTGCCCGTCAAACTTGCTTCCAAAGCCTTCGGCAGCATCCTCTATGACCGGAATATCATATCTATCTGCCACCGACATGATTTGGTCTGTCTTGTAGGGCATTCCATACAAAGCCACCGGAACAATCGCTTTGGGCTTCCGGCCGGTCTTGTCGATACGGTCCCTGATAGCCTGCTCCAGAAGAACCGGGTCCATGTTCCATGTATCAGCCTCAGAATCCACGAATACCGGAGTGGCACCAAGGTAGGTCACCGGATGGGAAGAGGCACAAAAAGTGAAGCTCTGTACTATCACTTCATCACCTTGAGCAACTCCGCAAGCAAGCAGGGCCAGATGCACAGCAGCAGTACCGGCACTTAAAGCCACCACCTTTTTATTCCGCCCAATGAAGCGTTCCAAATCCTGCTCGAAGGCATTCACGTTCGGTCCGAGAGGAACAACCCAGTTGGTATCAAAGGCTTCTTGTATGAAGCCCATCTCCTTGCCGCTCATGTGGGCGAGGCAAAGATATATTCTCTTATCCATTTCTTTGTAAAATAAATCAGGTTCATTCGACAGAAGAAGAACTCTTCCGCCTCACATAATAGGGGATAAATAGCCAATAAAACAGCCTATAAATATACTTCCGGCTGAAAGTTCTCATAATTCTCACCATGACCGGGATATAAACGACACCCCTTCGATAAAGAAAGAATACGTTGTCGGGATAGTTCTGCGGATACTTTATTGCTGTTAGGAAATGAAGCGGGCACCTTTAGCCCTGGTATAAACGCATCACCTGTAAACAAACAATTGCCAAACTTGTAAGTCAGGCAACTTCTATCATGACCGGGAGTCTCATAAACTTCCACTCCAGCACTTCCATATAAATATACAGTATCCCCTTCTTTCAGTTCTTTCATGACACTATAATGTTGAAATACATAAGGGCACAAACTATAGCGCGATAAATTCAATTTATCGGAGTACAAGCCTTCCTTTCCCAAAGCAGAGATATAGATGGGAGTTTCCGGATATTCATCAATGATGGAATCCAAGCCATATATATGATCAAAATGGGAATGGGTAATGAAAATACCTTTCAAATGTAATCCCCGATTGTTTATGTTCTCAATTATAGGGGCAGGATCTCCACAATCAATCAAAAAACACAGGTCACAATTCCTGCTTATTGCCAAATAGGTATTTGATTCAAATACAGAATTGACAATCCGAACAATCTCAATCATTTCCACTTTGCCCGTCAACAAAGAGGGCCGCCCAAGGTATTCCATCTGACCAATCTGTCAATCAGAAACAGTCCATCCCACGGCATTTCAAAGTTCAACATCCTGCCTATCAAAGGGCATCGGGCAACACCTGCCATTGTAGCCTTATTTGCAAAATCAATGGCCTTATCTTCAGGAGCGGCAATGCCAATCGTCTGGATATAATCTTGAACATGTACCAATGCATCATTTATGTGATCCACCGGATGTACCATAAGCACACGTGAATACACTGGCTTACAAAGTTCATTGTCCTCTGAATAGAGTACTGTCCATGACATCGTATCACTTCCCCAAACTCTACCTTTAAAATCATACACTCCCCTGGACGAGTGAACAGCAGATATCTGTTCCGGAGATATGAATGGTTTAGGAATTTGGGCTTCCGTTTTGGGAAATGCCTCCGCTAAAATTTCACAGAAACGTTCAGGAGTAACTATTCCTCCTTTCTCAATATAAAGATTATGAGGTGATGCACAACCGGACTGGTCAAAAACAGATACATCTACCGACACCCGTCTTGCCAATTTCTTCGCAGCATGCTCCGATGACAGTTCCTCCCTAGCAATTACCGCATAAGACAATTTGGGGCCGAAAACAACTGTCTCACAGTCAATCATCGAAGGATACTTTGCCACCGTCTCAACCGCCTCTTTCCCTCCCCATGCAATTCTGACCTGGGCAGACCCGGACATCAACTCTCCCAATTTTTTGGCATCTCTCGAGAAATATACAACAGCCACAGTATCCATCAGAGCCGAACCTTCAAGTGTATAGCCATCCTCAGTTGTATAAGTAACTCCTTCAAACGCATTCAAAAGCGCACGGAACACACCGTCATCCTTGGCAGAGACCTTTAATAAGTTCACATTTTTAGTTATGATACATTGGACCAAGGCAAACACACCTAATATTTGTACATTGCCTGCCATCCAATGACAAGCCAGTCCTCGCGAATTTGCCTTCAAGAAATGTTTTGAAGAATTTGGAAAATGCAAGAAGGTATCGCAATACCTTATATTCCCCCTCAGACCCTCTTCGGCTATCTGCCTTAAATGAGACGCTTCACACCAATTCGACAAGAACAGCAAGCCTTTGTCCTTCAAAAAGGAAAAACGTTCATCGGACAGCCATTTCTTTGCGACTTCACCAATGATGCCAATCAGTGCCTCGACCGGTTGCTGCCGAAGCCAGTCCAGTTTATCATTCAGACAAGAAATAATACCCTGCAGCTGCTCCTCTCCCGTATTTCCTTTCAAAGTTCCCCTAAAATATTGAATGTCCAGATGAGAGTCCGACTTTATTTCCGTCCCTTCTTTCTGTTGAAACACCAACTTGGAGGAAAGAATATCCCCACATCCTCTGACCTCCGCTTTCTTCAACCGTCCGACAATACGGAACCTCTGTCCCGGACGTCCATAAGGACAAGGCGAATCTTCCAGAATGCCGATATCATCTGTCAATACTACATTGCCCGGATAAGAATGAGGAATAGGAGTTATAAATTCAAGCATCCCTTCCTTTCCCGCCGGAAGGACACTTCTTGTAACGGTATCGCGGGCCAGGACTTTCACATAAGAAGAGGCATGCTTACAGCCACAGGCACAATCCGGATAATTCAACCCCATCTGCTCTGTAAATCCATAAATGTCGATGACATCTTCCGGACAAATGCCAAAGCACCGCGCTAATTGCTCATTAAAAAGTTCTTTGCTTATTTTCTCACTTTCCAATTTTTTCCAACCGCCAATATGGATTATCTTGGAACCTTTAGGCAAATGCAGTCTCACATCTGATTCCAGTATTGACTTCAATACATGTTGATACAATATATAAGTGAATCCAAAAACCACAACAGGCTGTCCGGATGGCAATTCTTTTATAAATGCCTGAATGCCTTCCACATCAAAATATGAGAGACCGTTCTCATCCGCTTTCAAGAAATAACCGACTTTACTCGCAAACTTAAGATACCCGGTCACCGCGGCAAATCTTGCTCCAAGCAATTTTCTGGAGGCAGAACGGGGATCAATATCCATAATCAGGAAAGGTTTCCTCTCTTTGCCAATGAATTCACTGACCACCTTTACCATTGCTTTACCTTGTCTTTTTGCTGTTATCTTATCAATGACTACGGTACTCGGTATTCCAGAAGTGGCAGAGGACTGTAATGCCAAAGTCAGTTCTTCCCGGGGAACTGAATTCAGGTTGAATCCCAATTCCTTGAACACACTGACGGCCACTGGCGGAAGTTCATCCACCGAATGAATCGGCTCATGAGGATTAAAGTTCTTCCTCTCACAAAAATGCCGATACATCTCATTGTGCTCATAGTGGAAAACAAGCTCATCACGCAGAGCTTCTATAAACAAATTATCACATTCTTCACTCCCGTCATAAGGAGGTCTGTTCAACAGTTCTTCAACCATGCTTCGTTCATTCATAATCATTTCAATAATAACCGTTGTATCTTGCCCGATGTTGTTCGGGGAATACTATCAATATGTTCCAGATAGACCGGTATCTTATAATTCTCCACCAGAGCCGCCATCTCTTTCCGGACCCTTTCATCATCCTCTTCCGTCAGGCAGCCAACGATGAAAGCCTTCACGACTTCTCCCATCACATCATCATGCACACCGATGCATGCAGACTCCTCAATACCCGGAATGGAGTTCAAGGCCTCTTCGACCTCAATCGGACTGACTTTTTTCCCGCCGACATTGATAATCTCCTTTTTACGGCTTTTCAGGTATATATAGCCGGAGTGATCAATGTAGCCCCAATCTCCGGTTTTGAAATAGCCGTTATAAAAATCATTCCTGAAGATATCTTCTGATACTCCCCAATAGCCAGCACACACATGTCCGCCCTTTACGCACAACTCGCCCTCCTGCCCTGCCGCAAGTAAATTTCCTTGTTCATCACAAACGACAATTTCCGTACCGGGAGAAGACTTGCCCACTGAATCCAAATGTTCCATATCGGTATGGAAATCGATAAAAGCGCTTCTCGAAGCTTCGGTCAACCCATAGTGCATACATATCTTGGTATCAGGCAACAGACGCATCAATCTCTCTTTCTCAGTTTTCGGCATAAATGCACTGCCTATCTCTATATACCTCAATTGGGAGGCATATCGGGCAATCCTATCCGCACTCATCTTGGCAATATAGGCCCAGCTGGCAGGCACCATACCAAAACCAGTGACCCTGCATCTTTCTATCTCACCGAAGAATCTCTTCATGCTGGCAAAGCTGCCCAAGAGGACTAGAGTGGCGCCTTTAGCCAGTACACATCTCAGCCGGCCCAAGCCGAAAGAATGACTGATAGGCAAAGCCAGCAATTCAATATCCTCGGAAGTATTCCCTATGAAAGTATTTATATTATTTGCAGCGGACAATTGGTTGGAGTAGGACAAAACCACCCCTTTGGGCATACCGGTGGTACCGGTAGTAAACAGAAGGTCGGCAATATCCCTCTCTTGAGGAAAAACCACATCAAAATCCTTATCGAATCCTATCTCTGTGAACGGAAGCACCTCATGTCCCCCTTTATTGCGTAGCTCGCCGATAATCATGGAAGGTGCTGCACAATCAATGATCCTTTCCAGACGGGTTACATTGGTCTCCGGATCAATCGGGACACAAATACACCCTGCCAGATGCGCTCCAAAATAGGCATAAATGAAATCTATATTTTTACTTGCAGAGACAATGATCCGGTCGCCCTTTCCCACTCCCTTAGAAATGAAATAGGCAGCCGTATGCTTGATATTGTTCCACAAGACACGATAAGAGACAGTCACTTCCCCCGAAATGACGGCCGTCTTTTCGGGAGAAGTAATTGAATGCCGATATATGATTTCCTCTATCACCATAATTATTACAACTTTTCCTCCACAGCTGCTATGATATCATGGACATCTTCCAGATCCATCATCTCTTCCGGCTCAAAATTGATATCAAAGGCCTCTTCTACATTAGAAAGGATTGTCAAATGTCCCATAGAATCCCATTGGGGAAAATCACCGATTGTACTATTCTCATTAACATTGGATACTTCCGTTTCACAGACAGAAGCTACAATCTCAAATACTTTTTCTTTTACGTTCATAATCTATCTATTTATAAATGACATAATCCGTTCTACGACTTTATCAGTTGATAATCCGTTCTGTTCCATCATATAAGGATAGTCACCCACTATGGAAAAACTATCCGAAGCTCCTATTTTCAGCAATTTAGGATGTGAGTTATATTGTGATAAGTAATCTGCCAAGGAGTCGCCCATACCTCCAACCATACGGTGTTCTTCAAGAGAAACAATGAAAGGCGCATTAAAATCTATAACTTCAATATCCAGAGGTTTGACAGTATGCATATCGACAACAGAAGCAGAAACTCCTTTCCCTGCTAAAATTTCAGCTACCTGCATAGCCATATACACCATACTTCCGGTAGCTATGATCTGCAAATCCTTCCCCTTTCGCAGAGTGACAGACTTGCCCACTTTGAAATCAAAATCCTCGTGATAGACAATAGGAGTTGCAGTTCCCCCATACAAGCGAATATATACGGGGCTTTCCAACTGTACTGCAGCTTCAAGAGCCTTCATTGCCTCCAATGCATCACAAGGAGCTATCACCGTCATACCGGGAATTGTTTTCATCAATGAAATATCCTCCAACGCATAGTGGGTATTTCCCATTAGTGTCAACGAAAATCCGGAACCAATCCCCACAAGAACTTGTGCCGAATGCATATACCCCAAGAATTGGCGGACTTGTTCAAAGCAACGCATTGAAACAAAACAAGCCTGGGCTACTGATATTGTTTTATATCCTTCATCCGTCAATCCAGCTGCCACTCCAATCATGTTTTGCTCAGCAATTCCTAAGTTGAAAAACTTGTCTGGATACAAGGATTTGAATTTATCAAGTCCGGCAGGTGTTGACATATCAGCCGAGAGAACAATCACATTATCCTTTTTCCGAGCCACATCGGGCAATGTAATACCAAACATACTTCCACCTTGTCCTAAAGCAGAATAAATCTTAGGATTAATCTTACTATTTCCCATCATACATTGCTTTTATATCTTCTACAGCTTTTTCATATTTCTTCAATGACAACACGCAATGATGCGCCATCTTATTATTCATCAGAAATGAAATGCCATTCGCTTTTACTGTATCTGCGATAATCACCCTTGATACGTCAGATGGCTTATTCAAAACGCATAGCAACTCCTCTATAGAATGCCCATTTACGACCTCCACTTCCAAACCAAACGACTTGAACTTTTCTTCCAAAGAGTATTGGTTCATGATTTCTTTGGTAGGACCATCTAGTTGATAGCCATTTCTATCTACAATGATTATTAGATTATCCAGTTTGAAATTTGCAATAGACATCAATGACTCCCATACGATTCCCTCGTCACACTCTCCATCACCCAATAGCACATAGACTTTATTACTCTGGTGCTTTTTCTGCATAGCCAAAGCTACTCCTACAGCATAAGATAGCCCCAAGCCAAGACTACCTCCCGAGAATTCTATTCCATAAGTTAAATTCCGATGTGGGTGTCCATGAAAAGAGGTACCATTCTTATCAAATGTGGATAAATCTTTCTCACACAGCAGGCCTTTCTTCCACAAAGCCGTATAGTAGGCTAAAACGCAATGTGCCTTACTGACGATTATCCGGTCCCTTTTCTCGTCAAATGTATCATCCACATGGGCTACCGAATAGAGCGCTGCAAATATCTCCATGGCAGAGAAAGCTCCACCTATATGAGAACCGTTACTGCCCGTACTTAAAGCCATTTCAAGAGCCTTAAGTTTCATATCATAACAATCTTTTTCCAGGCTAATTATTTTATTTTCAATCATATTCTATATCCCCCCGTAATTTTTATAACTTCACCGTCAATATATGACGAATCATCACTGGCAAGAAATGAAACGACTTTAGCCACTTCCTCCACAGTACCCAATCTTTTCAATGATGTATCATTAACCAGTTGCCCCATCACCTTGCTATCAACAGAGGTGCTCATATCCGTATCAAGATACCCCGGTTCTACAGCATTCACTCGAATCTTGGCTGATGCAAGTTCTTTTGCCCAACAAGTAGTCATACTTATAAGGGCTGCTTTACTGGCTCCATATACAGTGTTACCCACAGTCGGTTTCAAGGCTGCAATAGATGCCACATTGATTATAGATGCCGATTTTGAGCGCAACATCAATTTCACAATTCCTTGTGTAATCTGCAGGGGAGCAAAATAATTCACTTGCATCACCCTATGAGCATCTTCCATCTTCAATCGGAGTAACCCGTCCGTATTCAATATACCGGCATTATTCACAAGTATATCTATGACAATTTTTAAAGAGTATATTTCTTTTAAAGCAATCCGTATGGCATCCTCATCAGACAAGTCAAAATAGATAGGATATATCTGTATTCCATATTCTGATTGGCATTGCCTATAGAAAGCATCCTGCTCAGCTGTCTGTTTACGAGTACAAGCTATAATATTGGCTCCACCGGCAACCAGTTCTTGCATTATTGCCCTACCTATTCCTCGATTACACCCTGTAATGAGGGCAGTCTTTCCTTTCAATCCCCCCATTCTACTTTTTTTATTATTGGTTTTGCTGGATTCCCAAAATAAGTATATTCACTTTTAGCATCGGCCATCAATACACTATGACAGCCCATTGTTACTTTATGACCTACTTTTAATCCTTGTAACACAATAGAGCTTATGCCGAAGAAATTAATATCACCAACCGAAACGCAGCCACAAATTTGAGTTGAAGGCATTATCACATTATAGCTACCTATTTGAGTATCATGACCTATCGTAGAAAAAGCGCCAAAATGATTAAAATCCCCTATACCCACATGACAACTCAACAAACATCCCACATTAATAAAATTACCTTTTCCAATCGAACAGTTATTCTCATCCATATATTTTACATCAGGAGAAATTATATTTGGATATTCAATTCCTTCCAGCATAATATTACTCACAATTTTCCGAATAGTAACGGGATTAGCAATCGCTATCACTAGGGCTAACGAACCTATATACGAATTCAGCACATTCATGCCACCCAATACTTCACCGTATTCATTCTTCGTTCCAACTTCTAAACCATCATCAAAAAAACCAAGTAAATTCCAAGTTGGCGTAACCATATTAATCTTTTTCAATACGCAAGCAATCTCTCTTCCAAGACCACCCGCACCATAAATAGCAATATCCCGCATTATTCTACATTTATTAATTAAACCAACTATATTATTTTAATCACTTCTTCTCAATAATATTTCTCACTACTCTTTTAGTTGTCACCAATAAAGGGAGGCATTGTTACTTCCGATCCAAAGTTTACACCTTCCTTCACAAATACTTTCTTCACTGTTAACACTATAATTCTCAAATCAAGCAATAAAGAGCAATGGTCCACATACCAGACATCCAACTCAAACTTCTTCGTCCAGCTAATAGCATTACGACCATTCACCTGTGCCCAACCCGTTATACCCGGACGAACTTCATGTCTTCTTGCTTGCTCTTTACTATACAATGACAAGTATTGAGGTAGTAAAGGGCGTGGACCTATCAATGCCATATCCCCCTTCAAAACATTAATCAATTGTGGAAGCTCATCAATACTAGTGGCACGAACAAATTTACCCACATGCGTCAATCGTTTAGCATCCGGCAATAATTTGCCTTCTGCATCTCGCTCATCCGTCATACTTTTAAACTTTATCAAACGGAATATTCTTCCATCCTTTCCAGGACGCTCCTGAGTAAAGAATGCTCCTGCACCTTTATTGGCAAAATGCAACCAAATGGTAATAAGCAATAAAATGGGCCAGATAAAAGCTAGTGTACACAAAGCTATGATGAAATCAATCAACCGTTTAAAGAAACATTTATACATAATATTTATTTTGATAAAATAGTTTCTATTTGAGAATATATGGCTTCCTTATCAAGGAGTTCATCCACCAATCTCTCATTATTCAACTTCCACTCCCTATATTCATCCCAAAATTCCAAACACTGTAGAAGTACCTTATCAAAAGTATTGTCCTTAAAATCAAAATTGAGCCCAACCTTATATCGGTCAACCATATCAGCTGTTTCTCCTAGCAAAGAATTTAAAATAAAACAATTTGTTGCTACATAATCATTGAACTTATAACTATGTACAACTTTCGTCTTATCACGGAAGATATTCACCGCAATATCGCAATAAGATAAATACTTTAATAAATCACCATATTTCAAAAAACCCGTAATCTCCGCATTTACAGAATATTGATTTATAAGATTCTCTACTTTAGCACGGCATACTCCATCTCCTATAAAAAAAAGTTTATATTGATATTTTCCATTAAGAACAGCCACCCCTTTTATCAATGATTCAAAATCATAACTCATACCCAAGCTGCCGGCGTAACCAATCCACCTCTCTTCATTTGATTTATTTAGAGTAAGCTTACTTTCAGCTACAAGTTTCTTCACTCCCTTCTTATCAACTCCTAAATATAAAGGATATATAGGCGCCCTATGATTATAGAAAGCAGCTTCGTTGACATATTTTTTTGATTCTCCCAATATTACATCTGCCATCTTATATGATTGTATAGTAATATACTTCCAAGGGAAAATAAAAAGATTCAAAAGCCTATTTTTTATTCCAGCTACAATCGGCCTTAAAGAATCAGGCCATAAATCAATTACATCTATCACAAACTTCACACCATGTTTCTTGCAATATTTCCCACAAACATAAGCTGCAGTTGAAGTAGGCATAGCGCAATAAATGACTGTTGGAATTTCCTGAAGTGAATTCAAAAACTTTTTTAATCTATAGGCGAAAACGATATGACTATATATACGCTCAATAGAAATATTCTTTTTATATGCAGGAACATGAAGATAATGATTATTGATATTATCTATACATTCTTTATATCTTTTACTTCCATGATTAAAGTCAGAAGTTACAACATTTATAGTCAGATTTGATGTATAGTGAAATATATTAGATATACGTGAATTATTTGTATATATATCCCCGAAAAGTGAAACTAATAGTATCATATATTGTTAGTAATTTGAGAACGCTTACTAAAAGTGCAGTTCTTTTGCAATATTCTTCTCAGAAGAGCCATAATTAGAATCCATCGATATTGTATCCGATACAGTAATGGCAAATCACTTTTCCCCAATTCCGGTGATGCATTATTACCATGCCTCCTATATTTAATAAGACGATTAGGAATGAATGTTGCAGAATAAAAAGTGGCAGCACATAATCCTATCCAAATATCATGCATTGCTAAAGAAGGAGGAAAAGGCAAAGCCTTATTTAAAACCTCCCGACGAAATGCCATACAACAACCAATATAATGGTTATGAAGTATATTACTCAGAATTCCAACTGTTGGAATTTTGCTATTAAATAATGAATCACAAACTATTTTTTTATGCTGATCAATAACACAACAATCGGATACAACCAATGATTTAAATTTAAGAGAATCCAGCATAACCTCCACTTTTGTTGGTTCCCAAATATCATCTTGATCTGACAAAAATATAAAATCCCCTTTGGCAGACTTCAATGCATTTTCAAAATTATATACTGGGGAATGAAACTTTTGATTAGTTAAAATCACTATCCTCTCATCATGGTAAGACTCAAGAATAGAAAGTGTATCATCTGTAGAAGAGTCATCTGAAATAATCACCTCATCATCTTTTCCTAATTGAAAAAGAATAGAATCAAGTTGTTCTTTGATATATTTACCTCCATTATAAGTGGCGATACATACAGAAATCATAAAACTTTTTTTATTAAGTAAATGATCGAAAATATTTTTATATTCATCATAAAATATTAAATTGGGTTGGCAACGAAGTTATTCCTTTCAATTAATAGCCTTTTTTTGACTGCTTACCAAACGTTTTTTAGAAACATTGATGCAAGATATAAGTAAATAAGAAAACGCCCAAGGGGTATGAAAGAGAAGTTACAAGAACTTGAGGGCCTTGATTCCCATGGGAATATAGAGCTTTTTATGCAGATGAAAGTCATATGTGCACCGATGGGTATGTTCCCTACGGTTGGCAGTTTGAAGATGAGAATATTTATATTCCGTCTAAGAAGGCAGCAAAACTTAATATCTTTGGTATGATTACCAAAAAAAATAATTTACAACAAAAGAATCCATCAATGCAGACAAGCTTATGGATTATCTTGACAGGTTCTCTCTTTTGAGCTGAAAAAGAAAACGGTGATTATCCTTGACAATGCTTCTGTTCATAGAAACCGGAAAATAAAGGAACAGAGAAAGATATGAAAGGATAGAGGATTATTCCTTTTCTATCTCCCGTACTCCCCGGAACTTAATTCTTCGGAAACTCTATGACGTATATTGAAAGGCAAATGGATAAGACCTGTTAAGTACAATACTAAGACTCGCTTTTCTATTGTATAAACAGGGCACTCGCTTCTGTCGGTACGAATTTATTTGTGAATTATTCATATGTATAAAATTAATTTTGAATAGTTACTTATCAACAATTAACTGATTAGTTTTTATTTTATAAATTAAAGTTAAACCAATAGCCCAAACCAGCATACCTGTTGAGTTAATCAATAAAGGATTTGTTCCTGCTAAAATCATATATAAAAAATAAGCTAATATAAACCGCTGATATTTCAATATATGACGGTATTTACAATGCAAAAAAACTAAAATAGGATAATAAACTAGTAAAATAAGAAAAAAACCAACAAAAGCACCATATATTCTAATTATATCCATATATGTTTGTTCACTAGATGAATGAAACACCCCTCTACCTTCTCCCCAAAATACACTACCAAGACCTGCTCCAACAAAAGGATTAATGCCTATAAAAATATTCTTTATATAAGAATTAAAATCGTTATACTTAACAGCGTTAGACGCATCTCCCTTTTCTGTTGCAAGCATATATGTCAAAAACATTAAAGAAAAAAAGCAGACAAATAAAAATGCGTTTCTAAAAAAACGATTAATTTTCACATTGTCATATACAAAAAAAATAGTTATCATAATTACCATTAAAGTAGGAGTACGAGAACCCGCTATTAAGAGTGCAAATAAGTTCAGTAAAATGAATACAAATTTCAACCTCCCCTTGTTAGAAAAATACAAAGAATATATATAAGAAAAAAACATCAAGGGACCGGCTTTAAAATAAATTCCCAATATAGATAATCCATAATATTCTCGTCTAGAGATAATTATATTAGCATTTTCTATACTCTGGTCATATAAAACAGAAAATAAATTGGGGTTTATCTGCGCTATAATAAATATTAAGATAGTGCATATTGCAATTATATTACCATTAATAAATAATACTTTATTAATTTCTTCAAAATTCAAGTTTCTCAGAAAGAAAAAAATAAATATAAACAAGAATGATTTAAAATGTCCAAATGCATAAGAAATATCTTCTAAATTATTCCTTATCAAGGAAACCATAATTCCCCATATAGGAAGTAGTAAACAAAACCATAGTATTAACTGAATGTCTCTTGATATTGCTTTCTTTGTTTCTTGATAAAAGAATGATATAAAAAAGCAAAAAACGAACATCGATTCTTTCACCCTAAAAATTGTCCCTGTTGGATCCAATGAAATTGAAATCACAAAAAGGCAAAATGACACGATAGAAATTCTATTTAAAGAAAATCTCATATATTTTTTGCATTGCTATTATAGTAAATCTTAATGTTTTATGTTTAATACCAACTTTTATTGCTCTTAGTAAGATATTAGAAGCCATTAAAAACTCATTCGGCACATCTTTATAACATTTTAATGCACCATCACAATAAAGTTCAAACCGTCTTATAAACTGCTCTATATTACTGTCATCATTACTAGACATCTCATGATAGCAACAAACATCCATTTGATAGTATGAATTAACAATTTTACGCATCCTATTAAAGAAATTAAAGTCACTAAAATATAAAGGTAGAGACTCATCAAAACCTCCAATCTTCTCAAAAAGAGGAATTGAAATAATAGCACCACTATTCAAAAAATTCTTATTATTAATCCTTTTAAGACCTTCCGTGCATTCATTCGCGGATAAAGAAGACCCTCTACCAAATTGGTATTTGCAGGGGGATATAATAACTCCATCATTCACCAATATTGGAAATATTAGAGGATATGAACCACGAATCATGGAAATAGTTTTACAAAAAGAAAGAGCTATTTCTGTATCTTGATCCAATAACAATAGATATTTCTTATTTAATGTCCTACCTAATCTTGCGGTAATATTATAAGCCTTACTAACACCAGAATTACTATAATCAGCTATATAATGAATCGCAAAATAAATATTATCCTTCTCATTATCAATAAAAGATGTATTATATTCTGGAGAATTATCATAAACAACAATATCCAATCTTGTCCAACCTACTATAGCCATTGACTTGGATAAAGTCTGTACTGTTTTTGCCATTGAGAATTTGGTTTTATAAAGAACCAAGACTGCTATGATTGTATCTTTTTCCATAAACATTTGCTTCATTTCTTACTAACAAAGCCATCATCAATTTTGATTTAAGAATAAGTCTTGCTGAAAAAAATGGAGATAAAACTTTTTATTACTTGCTTATTGCCATCTAATTAAAATCCTCTCGAAATGCACTTCATCGTCTTAATATATTATTACACTAGTGTCCACTAAAAATTTTTTGGTCACTAGTCGGTTAAAAATTAAATAAAT
>OJPY01000126.1_pt1 | contig 45050 bp, 29 predicted proteins | sample 1598651 | NCBI WGS metagenome assembly OJPY01 (sample SAMN03922492, study PRJEB24848) | human gut metagenome | isolation source: stool sample | host: Homo sapiens | place: Germany | collected 2011-05 | reverse complement strand
CCCGAAATATTTCGGGCTATGGCAAGGTTCTCTCCCTCCGCCCCTTCGGGGCACCTCCCTCGCAGAGGGAGGTTTTTCGGCATGCTGGCCCCCTTTGACAAGGGAGGCTTTTTCTTTTTGGCACATTTTTTCATCTTTTTTGCTTTTTTGGAATATTTTTCGATTGTTTTGCACAAATTGGTTGTTTTTCCGGTTCCCATTATACTATAATGATAAAGTATTGGAGAATGTACATTTTTGCCGCGCGTTTGCTCCGCTTGTAATTATAGGTGAAGTCATGAGTGATAAAGAGAAAATCCTGATTGCGGACGACTCCGCGATGAACCGCGCCATCCTGACGGAGATGCTGGGTGACGGTTATGAGTTGCTGGAGGCGGAAAACGGCAGACAGGCTGTGGCCATTTTGCAGTCCGCGACGGACATCGACCTGCTTTTGCTCGATATTATGATGCCCGAGATGGACGGCTTTGAAGTGCTGGCCATGATGAACAAATACCACTGGATCGACGAAGTCCCCGTCATCATGATTTCGGCGGAGAATGCGTCCAGCTACGTCGAGCGTGCCTATGATCTGGGCGCTACCGACTACATCAGCCGCCCGTTTGACATGGCCGTCGTGCGCCGCCGCGTCATCAATACCCTGATGCTTTACGCCAAACAGAAGCGGCTGGTCCGCCTTGTGGCCGAGCAGGTCTATGAAAAAGAGAAAAGCAACTCCACGATGATCAACATACTGAGCCATATTGTGGAGTTCCGCAACGGGGAGAGCGGTATGCACGTGCTGCATATCCAGACAGCCACCGATATTCTGCTGCACACGCTTGTGCAGAAAACCGACAAATACCACCTGACCGCCACGGATATTTCGCTCATCAGCACTGCTTCGGCGCTGCATGACATCGGCAAGATCAACATTCCCGAATCCATCCTGAACAAGCCCGGCAGGCTGACGAAGGAAGAATTCGAGGTCATGAAAACCCACACCACAATTGGTTCGGAGATTCTGGAAAAGCTGCCGTTCCGGCAGGAGTCCGACCTTGTCAAGACGGCCTACGCTATATGCCGCTGGCATCATGAGCGCTGGGACGGGCACGGCTACCCGGACGGGCTTACAGGTGAGCAGATCCCCATCGCCGCGCAGGTCGTGTCTATGGCCGATGTATACGACGCATTGACAAGCGAGCGCTGCTACAAAAAAGCGTTCGACCACGACACCGCGGTGAAGATGATCCTGAACGGGGAGTGCGGGCAGTTCAACCCGCTGCTGCTGGAATGCCTGACCGAGTGCGGCGCGCAGCTGCATGCCGAGCTGAGCATTGCTTCGGGTACCGGCAACCAGCTGCACCGTCTGGCAGATGCACAGCATATTTTCGATGCCCTCCTGCGGGAGAACGCACTGCCCGGGCAGGAGCATATAGCGCAGTCGCTGTCCCGCCTGCAGCAGAAGGGGCGGTTCTTTAACCAGAGCGTCCGCTGCATACAGTTTGACTATGACGAGCCCACCGGTCATCTTTCCTTCTCGGCGTGGGCGGCGGAGCACATGGGCGTGCCCAAAGATCTGCACCTGCCCGATGAAATCGAGGAAACCGGGTTCGCCCCTGCGGACATTGCGCGCATCCAGAAGGCGCTGCGCGCCACCAGCACGGAACACCCTTACACTGAGCTTTCGATGCTGCTGTCCGTTGACGGCGAGCTTCGCTGGCATCACGTGCGCCTGTGCTCCCTGTGGAGCGATGACAGCGTACCCGCGTATATCGGCGCTGCCGGGCAGGCCGACCCTGTAGAGCAGTTTTTTGACTACCATCATGACCTCTACCATGATGTCCTGACCAACGCCTATAACCGCCGCTTCTTTGAGAAGCAGCTGCGGAAGCTCATGGAAGTGGATGCCATAGCCATGCTGGACCTTGACCAGTTCAAGCAGATCAATGACGTCTACGGCCATCAGGCCGGCGACGACGCGCTGCGCATTCTGGTGAATGCGGTAACGGCCTGCGTGCGCAACCGCAGCGATGCACTGGTGCGGTACGGCGGCGACGAGTTTTTGCTGATTTTCCCGCATATCCCGGAGCATGTCTTTATAAAGCGGCTTGAGCAGATCCGCGCGACGGTGCAGGCGCTGCACATGATCGAATACCCCGACCTGCATCTGACGGTCAGCATCGGCGGTGTGTACGGTGCCTGCACCCTTGACCCCGGCATCCGTCAGGCGGACAAGCTGCTGTATCAGGCCAAGGAGAGCCGGAACAAATGTATCACCGCGGCATTTTCCGCAGAAGAAGCAGAAAAACCAAAGCCAAATCAGGAATCCGATAAATTGTAAGAAAGAAGAAGGTCCCCTATGACACTGCAGGAATTTTATGACCGCATCGGCGGCGATTACAAGGCAACCATCAGCCGACTGCCCAGCGAGGCACTCATCAAAAAGTTTGTGCTGAAATACCCCGGCGACCCCAGCTTCAACCAGCTGAAGGACGCGCTGGCCGCCCAGGACTGGGAGCTGGCCTTCCGCGCCAGCCACACGCTGAAGGGCGTGGCCCAGAACCTTGGCATGGACCGCTTGTATAAGACCGCCGCCACGCTCTGCGACGCCGTCCGCGGCCCGAAGCCGCTGGAGGATGCCAGCCTCTGGCCGCCGGTGGTGGCCGCGCATGAGGAAGTGCTGGCCGCGATCCGGGAGCTGTAAAAACATCCGAGATGATGCCCGCGGCGGACGACACCGAAGCTGGCCGGGCCATGCCTGCAAAATATACGTGCGGCGCCGCGGGCCCTGCATCCCTGCCCGGCTGCCGCGCTAAAAAGACCGGAGCTGTTTTCGATGAATAAGAAGGAGAATCCCGGCGTAAGCAGACGCGGGGCAGCCATGCTGCTGTTGTTCAGCCTGGCTGTCAGCGTTCTGCTTGGCTTTGCCATGCCTGTGCACGCCGCGGACGGTGGCCGGACCACCCTGCGCACCCTGCGCGTCGGCTTCTACCCCTACACCGGCTACATGGCCACCGCTGCAGACGGCAGCCGCAGCGGCTACGCCTATGAGCTGCTGCAGGACATTGCCCAGCATGAGAACGTAACCTTTGCATACTCCTGCCTGGACGGCAACACCCAGCAGGCCATGCAGCAGCTGGCTGCCGGGCAGATCGACCTGATCCCGGTGCTGCGAAGGACCGCGGAGCGCGACGAGCAGTTTGCCTTTTCCGCCGAGCCCATCGGCACGGTGGCGACGATGCTGACCGTCAAAGCCGGCAACCGCAGCATTGTGGCCGGCGACTACGACACCTTCGACGGCATAACTGTCGGCATGAGCCGCAGCGGCAATGGCCGCAATGAGAGCTTTCGAGCCTACGCCGAGGAGCACGGTTTCCGCTACACCCCGGTGTACTATGACACCGACGAGGAGCTGTCCAGTGCATTGCGCAACGGGGAGATCACCGCCGCAGCCTCCAACCGGCTGCGCGAGACGAAGAACGAATGGATCATTGACACCTTCGACGAGCAAAGCATTTACATAGCCATGCGCAAGGATGACACCGTCACCCAGCAGCTGGTCAACGATGCCATCAGCCAAATCAACCGCAACGACCCCAGCTGGCGCACGACCCTGTACAACAAATACTACACCGGCAGCCATACCAGCAGCAAAATTTACCTGACCGACGCCGAGGAAAACTATGTCATCGCCTGCAACGACGCAGACACGGCGTTCACGGTGCTTGTCAACCCGGACCGCTACCCTTACTCCTACATGACGCCGGACGGCATGCCCACCGGCATCATGGTGGATATTTTCCAAAAGGCAGCAGGCCGGGCGCGGCTGCGCTACAAATTCCTGAAGCCCGCGGACCGCAGCGAGTACAAGGCCATGCTGGCGGACGGGCAGGCGGATTTTGTCATCGACCTGACCGACGACCTGTCCCAGGCGGAGAACTACGGCTACAAGCTGACCGACAGCTATCTGTCGGCGGAGTTTTCCTGGGTGCTGCTGCGCCGCCACAACGGCGCGCTGAACAATGTCGCTGTCGCATACGATTTTTCCCCCTCCGCGCTGGAAATGCCCGGCCTGAGCGACACGGCTCATGTAGAATACCTGGATTCCTTTGATGACTGCCTGGCTGCCGTGCACGCCGGGACCGTCGATGCCTACTATACCTACACCTACCAAGCCGAGCGCACGGTCTTTGACGACACGCGCAACGAGCTGCGCTCGATGCTGAGCGACGAGCAGCGCAATTTCTGCATCGGCGTCCGGCAGGACTACGATGTGCTGCTGCGCAGCGTGCTGAACAAGAGCATCGACAGCCTGACCCGCGCCGAGATCAGCACCATCACCAACGCCTACATCAACCTGGGGCAGCAGCCGTTCTCTCTGACGCGGCTGGCCTATCAGTACCCGGCCATTATCGTGCTGACCTGCCTGTGCGTTCTGGTTACCGCGGTCTGCATCGCACTGGTCATCCGCGCCCAACGGTTCCGCGCCGAGACCGAAAAAGCCCTGCGCAAGGCCGAGGAGGCCAGCGTCGCCAAGACGGAGTTCCTGTCCAACATGTCCCACGACATCCGCACGCCCATCAACGGCATTATGGGTATGCTGGACATTGCCGAGGACAACTTTGACAACAAGGCCCGCGTGCGGGACTGCATGACCAAGATGCGCGGTGCGGCGTCCCACCTGCTCTCCCTCATCAACGACGTGCTGGACATGACCAAAATCGAATCCGGCAATATGCAGATGCTGGACACGTCGTTTGATCTGCGGGCGCTGCTGGATTCCTGCTGCTCCATCGTGGAGGGCCAGATCGTGGACCGGCACATGACCTTCACAAAGCAGATCGGCCCGTTCTGGCACCCGTACCTGATCGGCAGTGAGCTGCATATCCGGCAGGTGCTTATCAACATTCTTTCCAACGCCGTCAAGTACACGCCCGACGGCGGCGAGATCAACTTCCGCGCCAAGGAAACGCTGTTTGAAGAAGGTCTTGTCCACCTGCGGATGGAGATCAAGGACAACGGCATCGGTATGAGCGAGGAATTCCTGCAGCATATTTTTGAGCCGTTCACGCAGGAGCAGCGCTCGAGCCGCACCCACTACAAGGGCACGGGTCTGGGCATGGCCATCACAAAGAAGCTCGTTGACCAGATGCACGGCTCGCTCGATGTCGAGAGTGAGCCCGGCAAGGGTTCGACCTTCATTGTGCGGCTGTCGCTGCCCTTGGGCACACCGCCCAAGGCCGAGCCGTCCGTGGTCGTGCGGCATGCCGCATCGGCAGCCGCATCCGGCAGCAGTTGGGACGATGCCCCCGCAGCGGGGGCAGAGCCTGCCGCGGCTGCCCCCGCTGCAGCGGTGCTGCCGCTGGCCGGACTGCACCTGCTGCTGGCCGAGGATAACGAGCTGAACAGCGAGATCGCCACAGCCCTGCTGGAGGAGCAGGGTGCCAGCATCACCGCCGTTGAGAACGGCAGGCTGGCGCTGGAGGCCATCCAGAACGCTGCGCCGCGCACCTATGACGCAATTCTGATGGACGTCATGATGCCCGAGATGAACGGACTGGAGGCTACCCGGTGCATCCGGGCGTTTGAGGGCAAGGGGCCCGGCGAGGGCACGCCCATCATCGCCATGACGGCCAATGTCTTTGCCGACGACGTGAAGGCCTGCCTGGACGCGGGCATGAACAGCCACGTGGGCAAGCCGCTGGACATGAAGGTGCTGATCGGCGAGATCCTGAAGTACACGGACGCTCGCTGAAGAATCCAAAGTAAAACCCACTTTTTGCAAATTTAATAAAGAAAATATGCCCGCCATATTGCAAAAGCTGTTTTTTCCGATGTATAATGGAAAGGATAATTTTTTGGGATATGGCGGGCGCTGTTGTTTGGCATCCGCCGACATGGAGGGCGAATTATGGCAACGAAGTATATTTTTGTGACCGGCGGCGTTGTGTCGGGCCTGGGCAAGGGCATCACAGCGGCCAGCCTGGGGCGTCTGCTCAAGACCCGCGGACTGAAGGTGGCCAGCCAGAAGCTGGACCCCTACATCAACGTTGACCCGGGCACGATGAGCCCGCTGCAGCACGGCGAGGTGTTCGTGACCGACGACGGCACCGAGACAGACCTCGACCTCGGCCATTATGAGCGCTTCATCGACGAAAATCTGAACAAATACTCGAACCTGACCACCGGCAAGGTCTACTGGAACGTCCTGAACAAGGAGCGTCAGGGCGCTTATCTGGGCCAGACCGTGCAGATCATCCCCCACATCACCAACGAGATCAAGAGCTACATCTATAATCTGGCCAAGAGCACCGAGGCGGACGTCGTCATCACCGAGATCGGCGGCACCACCGGCGACATTGAGAGCCAGCCCTTCCTGGAGGCCATCCGTCAGGTCGGTCTGGAGCAGGGCCCCGAAAACTGCTGCTATATCCATGTCGTACTGGTGCCCTACATCTCCGGCTCCGACGAATACAAGTCCAAGCCCGCGCAGCACTCCTGCAAGGAGCTGCAGGGCATGGGCATTGCGCCGAACATCATCGTCCTGCGCGCCGACGGCCCTGTAGGCAACGACATCAAGCGCAAGATCAGCATGTTCTGCAACGTGCGCCCCGACTGCGTCATTGAAAACCTGACGATGCCGAGCCTGTACGAGTGCCCGCTGATGCTGGAATCCGCCGGTCTGACGAACGTCGTGGCCCGCCAGTTGCACCTGCAGACCCCGCCGAGTGATCTGACCGAGTGGAAGGCGCTCATCAGCCGCATTGCGACCCGCAGCAAGACCTGCAAGATTGCGCTGGTCGGCAAGTATGTCAAGCTGCACGACGCTTATTTGAGCGTTATGGAGAGCCTGTACCACGCGGGCTTTGAGAACGAGAGCAAGGTCGAGATCAAGTGGGTCGACAGTGAGCATCTCGTCGACCAGGCCTGCTGCGCCGACGAGCTGGGCGATGTGGACGGCATCATTGTGCCGGGCGGCTTTGGTGACCGCGGCATCGAGGGCATGATCCAAGCTGCGCAGTACGCGCGTGAGAACCACGTGCCCTATTTCGGCATCTGCCTGGGCATGCAGATCATGGTCATGGAGTACGCCCGCAACGTGCTGGGCTACGCCGACGCCAATTCCAGCGAATTTACGCCCGAGGGCCAGCACAACGTCATTGACCTGATGCCGGACCAGCAGGGCGTTGAGACGAAGGGCGGCACGATGCGTCTGGGCAAGTACCCCTGCGTCATCACGCCGGGCACGAAGATGGCCGACTGCTACGGCACGACGGAGATCGACGAGCGCCACCGCCACCGCTATGAGTTCAACAACGAGTTCCGCGCCGAGTTCGAGGAGAAGGGTCTGGTCATCGCCGGTACCAGCCCGGACGGACGCCTTGTGGAGGCTGTGGAGATCCCGGGCCGCAATTTCCATCTGGGCGCGCAGTTCCACCCCGAGTTCAAGAGCCGCCCGAACCGTGCGCACCCCCTGTTCAAGGGCTTCATCGCCGCCGCGCTGAAGTTCCAGAGCGAGCACACCCCGACCGACCATCCCGCGGTACTGGGGGAGTAAAATACAGTATAAGCCGAGGAGCTCGTCCCTTAGTGACGGGCTCCTTTTTGCTGCCATGTAGGGGCCGCACATGTGCGGCCCTTACCGCTCCGCCATTTGTTTGTTTACAACTCTTTCACATCTGTAACGCATTATTCCCGCGCGGCTATTCGTATTAGTATACAGAAGGCGGCAGGGACAAAATCTCCACAATATCCTGTCGAAAACGCAGCCGCGAATTGTGCGGATTGTCGCTTGTTTTGTGCGCCGCGTGCGGCGTATAATAGTACATCATCGAAAGGGTGTAAATGTATGCGTAACTGGTGTTCGCGCCATCCGGTCTGGTTCATGGCGCTCTATGCTTTGTTTTACTTATCGTTTTTTGCGCTGCTGGAGCGCACGATCCAGACACCGGATCTGTGGGTACACTGCCGGCTGGACGATTTGATCCCGTTCTGCAAATATGCCATTGTACCGTATATTTTGTGGTTTCCGTGGATCCCGTTTACGCTGTTTTATCTGCTGTATAAGGCCCCGCGGGAGGATTTCTGGCGGCTGTGCATTCCGCTGTTCACCGGCATGACGATGACGCTTCTGTTCTATGCCATTGTGCCTAACGGTCTGGCCCTGCGCCCGAAGTACGTGCCGGGCACCGACATTTTTGCGCAGCTTGTGCGGATGATCTACCGCAGCGACACGCCGATGAACGTCTGCCCGTCCATCCATGTGTTCAACTCGGTCACGCTGATGCTGGCGTACTACCGCAGTGCAATCTTTGATGCCCCACGCCGCCGCTGGATGCGCCCCGCCGCCATGGTGCTGTGTGTGTCGATCTCGCTGTCCACGATACTGCTCAAGCAGCACAGTGTCATTGACGTGGTGTTTGGTCTGCTGCTGGCGCTGTTGCTGGATCAAGCCGCCACCGTTTTGCAGAGAAGCCCGGTGCAGCGCCGCGAGCGCCGCGTACCGGAAAGGCTGTAATAGAGAGTACGTAGGTTCTTTCTTTGCAAAGAAAGAACCAAAGAAATTCCAAATGCCCAAATAAAAAACGTCCTGTCTGCGCAATGTTGCAGGCAGGACGTTTTTAGTTACAGCGCATATACAAGGATGCCGACCAAAATCATCGCCAGTGCGGCGAGCTTTTTGGGGTTCATCTTCTCGTGGAAGATCGTAACGCCAAAAATCGTGACGTAAATATAGCCTGTTGCTTCCAGTACAGGCCCGACGTTGAGCGGTACGCCCTTGTAGGCCAGCATCGTTAAGAGCGTGCAGCCCACAAAGAGGGCATAGCCTAAAATCACCCGCCAGTCGGTGTACTCCGCCAAGACCGACTTGTGCTCCCGCAGCGCGGCCTTCTTCAAAAGCACCTGCGAGACCGCGGAGAGGAACGTGCTGCACAGATACAGCAGCACATAGGGCAGCTGTGCCTGACTCATTTGCCGCCCTCCCCCTCATTGTCGGCCCGCACAAAAAGCACAATGCCGCATATAATGATGACCGCACCGATGACCTGGCGCGGCGTGACGGCCTCACCAAAAACGGCCAGACCCAGCAGAATGCCCCACACCACGGTGACGGCCTTGTTCGCGTAGGCCGTCGTCAGCGGCAGATGCTTGATGACCTGCTGCCAGCCCACCGCATAGGTGACGAGCGCCAGCAGCATCAGGCCGTACAGCACGATAAACGCCGCGCTCAAAAACGGCTGCTGCGCGGCCAGCTTGCTGCACACGCTGCTGCCCGCATAGATGCCCAGGATCACATGCAGCAGCAGGAACCATTTTGCCTGCTTCATGCGTCGTTCTCCTCATGCCGGATGACCTCGCGCTCGACGTACTGGGGCGCGGCGTTGGCGCACATGTAGATGCGGCCCACGTACTCGCCCATAATGCCCAGTACGACCAGGATCATGCCGCCGAGCAGCAGCAGCAGCGCCGTGGTGGACGCCCACCCGATGGGGGCCGCCGCGCGGGTAAAGTGGTCGATGATGATATAGATAAAGTAGAGAAAGCCCGCCACGGCAAACAGCGTGCCGATGTAGGTCGCAATGCGCAGCGGCTTGACGGAAAACGACGTAAAGCCGTTCATCCAGAGATTCAGCAGCTTGTTCAGCGTGTAGCCGCTGCGGCCCTCCTCACGGGCGCGGTGGTGCACCGGCACGTTGCAGATGCGCTTGGTGGAGCGCAGCACCAGCCCGATGACGTAGGGGTAGCAGTGCTCATAGCGCAGCATCTCGTCCACAATGAAGCGGCGCGCCGCAAAGTAGCTGTTGACGACGAGCTCCGGCGGCTTGCCCAGCATGATCTCGGTCATTTTGCTGTTGACCCAGCTGCCCAGGTTGCGCCAGCCGGCCTGACGCTTCGTGTCATAGCTGGCATAGACGACGTCATAGCCCTCGTCAATTTTTGCCAGCAGCTTGCCGACCTCGTCCGCCGGGGTCTGGCCGTCGTCGTCGAGGCAGACGACGATGTCGCCGCTGCACTTGTGAAAGCCCGCCATCAGCGCCGCATGCTGGCCGAAGTTTTTCGCCAGGTCCACGCCCACGACATGGCTGTCCGCCGCCACAAGGCTGCGGATCGTGCCGAAGGTATCATCCGGCGAGCAGTCGTTCACCAGAATGACCTCGTAGTCATACTGCGGCAGGGTCTGCATGGTGGCGGCGATCTCCGCCACCACGCCGCCCACCGTATGCTGGGAGCGGTAGCACGGGATCACGTAAGATATTTTCTGCATAGCTGTGTACTTCCTTCTGCGCTCACGGGCGCTTATAGATCACCAGATCCTCGGTGGAGACGACCTGCTGCCAGTTCTCGGCCAGCAGACGGGCAGCAACGCGGGTGTCGTGGCCGCACATCACGTAGCGGGAATAGATCGGGTTTTCGGCATCCCACAGGTAGCTGTTTTTGTCAAATTCAATGCCCATGCCGTCCGGCACGGCGTAGAGATAGCCGTGGAACACCCCGTCGTCATAGGCGTAGGCCAGCGTGTGATCCCAGGGGTCGGCCCCGGCATCCTGCACGCTGGCGGTCAGGGCAGCCTCGACGGTCTGCATCTGGGCGGCCATTTCGGCGTTTTTCTCGGGCAGGCTGCCGCGCTGGAAGTTCATCGGCAGCAGCAGGACGACGAGCACCGGCAGCCAGACGGCGGCGGGCGCGGCGTCCTCGACAACGACGGCCCCCAGCAGCAGGATGGCCAGCAGCATCATGTGGCGCGGGTCGATGTTGTACATGAACAGCAGCACCAGCGCAATGACCGCGCTGCAAAACAGCGCACAGCCCTTGAGCACCAGCGGGCGGCCTTTGTGCTTATCCCAGACAAGGCAGACCACCGCGACGAGCACAACAGCCAAAAACGTCACACAGCCGCCGCCGATGTAGGTCGTCTCACCGTGGAGTGTGGGCAGAATATCGTCCCGCCAGGCCGCGTGCAGCAGGGCCGCGGCGCGGGCGCACTCATAGCGGACCGCCGCCACAGGATGGAGCTGCAATAACAGACGGATGCCGTCAAAGTCCATGCCGCCGTCGCTGAAATAGGGTGCAGCGAGCTTGGCCATGGCAAACAGCGAAACCGCGAACCCGCCCGCCGCCGTGCCCAAACAGGCCGCGCGGCGGCGCTTATTCTGCCAGACCGCCGTGAGCGGGAACACCCAGAACAGCAGCGCGTAGGGGCGGAAGATCGTTTCCACCGCGCAGGCCGCGGCACAGGCAATCAGCCAGCCAGTCCTGCCGCTGCGGTGCAGGGCCGCCGCCGTGCCGACGATGAGGAGCGCCAGCATGTAGTGCATGGCCTCCGACGCGCCGCTGACGCAGGAGCGAAGCGGCAGCATGATGCTGAACAGTGCGCCGCACAGCGCGATGCACTGCCAGTAATTCAGCCGCGCGCAGCGGGCAAACACCGCGATGCCCACGGCAATCAGCAGCAAATTGCACCACAGAACGACGTTTACGCTGGCACCGAACAGCAGACCCGGCAACGCGTAGGCCCAAATCAGCAGCGGGCCCCAGGTACCGTAGCGGCCAATATCCGCGGTGGATTCCTGATAGCCGAAGTACCCCTGCGGGCCGCCGTGGGTCAGCACGCTGACGACCTGGCGGTTATAGAGCGCCTCGTCGTTGTTCATCGTGGTAGGCAGCCAGACCTCGTTCAGCGGCGTGCGGTAGCACAAAAAGTAAAAGCCCGCAAGGAACACGACTGCCCCCAACGCGCAGAGCAGCGCATTGGGGGTCTTTTGCAGGCAGGTTCGGATTTTCTGCATCGGTTTTTTCACGTCAGTTCTCCGCCAGCTTGGCCATAAAGACGACGTCGCGGTAGGCTCCGTCCAGCAGCTCCATATCGCGGAAAACACCCTCCTGCACAAAGCCGGCCTTTTCATAGCTGCGGCGGGCGGCGGCATTTTCGGCCAGCACGCGCAGGCTGATGCGGTGCAGATGCAGCGTATCAACGCCGAATTGTGTGAACAGGCGGGCCGCCTCGGTGCCAAGGCCCTTGCCGCGGGCGCTTTCCTCACCGATGAAGATACCGTACTCGGCGCTGCGATTGTGGTTGTCAATATCGCGGTAATAGACCGACCCGACGGGCTTGCCGTCAGCGTTGTCGAGGATGATATACTGCACGACCTGGCCGGTGGCGACCTTCGTCGCCAGCCAGCTGCGGTGCATCTCCGGCGTGAAGGTCTGGCGGAAGATGAAGTTCTGCACGACAGACGGCGTGTTGCGCCACTTGACGATAAGGTCCGTGTCGGCGTCGGTGATGGGGCGCAGCGTGACCGCTGTGCCGGTCAGGACGGGGAGAGTGGGTGTGTTCATGGGTTTACCTCGTTGTTTTGGGCAGACGGCCCGGGCGGATATGGAATCCGCCCCTACGGTGCGGGGGGCGATGCTTGCATTGACCCACGGCTATAGGACGGACGCCTGTGGGAAGGCCGCGGGCCGGGCATGCCCGGCCCCTACATTGTGCCGTGTTCGTACAGCACGCCCCTGTCGCTCTCGTACAGCACCGTCCAGCCGTCGGCTTGTAAGCGGGCGGCGGTGGGGGTGTCGGCGGCAGTCAGGACGTAGCGGGAATGAATCTCATGGGCCGGGTCGGTCAGGTAGGCGGCCTCGTCAAACTGGATGCCCATGCCGTCCGGCACGCCGTAGAGCAGACCGCAGTGTACGGGATCGCCAAAGGCGTAGGCCACGGTGCTGTCCCAGGGGTCGGCGCTCGTCACAGCGGACCAGCTCTCGGTCAGCGCGGCCTCGATTTGCTGCACCGCGGCGTCCCATTCGGCGCTGTAGCGCGGCATGGTGAAGCCGTACGCCAGATTCAGCACGCCGAGCGCGGCCAGCACCAGCGCGGCGGCTGCCGTGCCCGCGGCGGGGCGGGCGTCCTCCACAAGGAGCGCCGCCAGCAGCAGCACATCCAGTACAAGCGTATGGCGGGAACCCTCAACGGGGCGGTACATCAGCAGCAGCGCCAGAAAGACGATGACCGCAGTCACGGCGGCGCAGCCCTTCCAGAACACGGGCCGCCCGGCGCGGGCATCCACGATCAGGCAGACCAGCGTTACGCCCAGCAGCAGGAAAAACAGCAGGTACTGTCCCCCGCTGCGGTTTGCCAGCTGGTCGGCCAGCATTTCGGCTACGGTGCGCAGGGCGTCCAGCAGCTTGTGCGCCACGTCCCTGACGGCGGAGACCACCTGCCCGCGGGCCAGCTCCTGCAGCGGGCTTACATCGACATTGGTAAAGAAGTAGGGCGCGTAGAATTTGGACATCAGCACGAGCGTGCCGCCCAAGGAAACCGCCCCGCCCGCCACGCAGACAGCGATGCGGCGGCGGTCCTGCCGGCACAGCGCCAGCGGGAACAGCCAGAGCACGGCCTCATAGGGGCGCACGAGCGTGGCCACGGCGCACAGCACACACAGCCCCGCCCACGCGGCGCGGCTTTTGTCCCGCCGCGCCAGAATGCCGCAGCCCAGCACCGCCAGCATGAGCGCATAGTGCAGCGGCTCCTGCATGGCGGAGAACACATAGCGGATCGGCGCGTTCATGGCGGCCAGCGCCGCGGCAAAGGCCAGCTGGCGCTTCCAGCCAAGCCGTGCGGCCCGGGCGAAAAACGTCCAGCCCAGCACGACGAACAGCAGGTTGCACCACAAAAAGGCATTCTGCCCGCGCAAAAGCAGCCCCGGCAGCGCATAGACCAGAAAAACCGCCGGCCCCCACGCGGCGTAGGTGCCGACGGCGGCGTGCGACTCATTGAAGCCGAAGTACCCCTGCGGTGCGCCGTACTGCACGGCGGCGGCCAGCTGCTTGCTGTAGATGACCTCGTCGCTCCAGGAGCTGACCGGCAGGAAGATCTCCGTCACCGGCACCCTGTAGACGACCAGCTCATACGCCAGCAGGAACACCAGCGCGGCGGCAGCGGTGCAGAGTGTGTGCGCCCAGCCGGGCAGGGCCTTATTGCGCATAAAATTCCAGGACCTTGGCAATGACCTTATTGCGGTCTGCCTCGGTCAAGCCGTAGTACATCGGCAGGCGGACGAGGCGCTCGCTCTCGGCGGTGGTGTAGACGTCCGCGCCGTCAAAGCGGCCAAACTTCTGGCCCGCCGGGGCGGAGTGCAGCGGGATATAATGGAACACGGCCAGAATATCGTTTGCCTTCAGGTGACGGATCAGCGCGGTGCGCTCCTCCAGATCCCTGCATTTCAGGTAGAACATGTGGGCGTTGTGTACGCAGTCCTCCGGGATGGTGGGCAGCTCGACCCTGCCCACGTCGGCCAGCGGCCGGAAGGCATCGTGGTAGGCGTTCCATGTCGCCATGCGGTTGTCGTTGATCTCGTCGGCGTGGAGCAGCTGCGCCCACAGATAGGCGGCGTTCAGCTCACTGGGCAGGTAGCTGTCGCCAAAATCGACCCATGTGTATTTGTCCACCTGACCGCGGAAGAACTTGGCGCGGTTCGTGCCCTTCTCGCGCAGGATCTCCGCGCGCTCATTGTACGCGGGATTGTTGATGACGAGTGCGCCGCCCTCGCCCATCGAATAGTTCTTTGTCTCGTGGAAGGAGTAGCAGCCGAAATCACCGATGGTGCCCAGTGCCTTGCCCTTGTAGCTGCTCATAACGCCCTGCGCCGCGTCCTCAACGACCTTGAGGTCATGGCGGCGGGCAATGTCCATGATGGTGTCCATCTCACAGGCGACACCGGCGTAGTGCATGGCAATGATGACCCGCGTCTTATCGGTGATGGCCTGCTCGATCTTCGTCTCGTCGATGTTCATCGTATCGGGGCGGATGTCCACAAAGACGAGCTTCGCCCCGGCCAGCACAGCGGCGGTGGCAGTGCTGGAGAAGGTGAAGCTGGGCAGAATGACCTCGTCACCGGGGTGAATATCGCACAGCAGCATGGCCATGTCCAGCGCCGTAGTGCCGCTGGTGGTCAGCAGGACCTTCTGGGCGTGGAAGCGCTCCTCCAACCAGGCGTTGCACTGCTTGGTAAAGGCGCCGTCGCCGCAGATTTTATGAGAGTCGATGGCTTGCTTGACGTAGTCGAGCTCGTCGCCCACGCAGGGCGGTACGTTAAAAGGGATCATAGTAAAAGCCTTCCTTCCGGGTGGATTTTTATAATCGTATTTAGTATAACACAGTTTGCGGTATTTGTCACTTTATCGCGGAACAGATTTGCGCAAAATCGCCTTATTTTTTTATGCGCGCGTCGTTGTAGGCGCGGATCATAATGGCCGCAAACCAGAGCATGACGACGCTGAACACCACAAAGCTGACGGCGGCGACGGAGGTCAGCGACGGGATAAAGTGCGTGACGGTGTAGACGGCCAGCGGCACGGCGGCAATGTACGGCATTTTGCTTTGCTGCCGCCCTGCCAGCCGCACCAGCACGAGCGCCGCGCCCCAGAACAGCCAAAGGTCTGCCGCGCGCAGCGCCGGGGCCAGCCGTGCCCACGCCCCGCCGGTCTGGCTGCCGCAGAGGATCAGCTCCAACACAACCCCCGCCGCGCCGAACACGGTAGGCAGCCTGGTTTTGGAGGCCAGCAGCAGATAGCCCACAAGGGCCAGCACGGTGAGCGAGACCTCCTGTATGGCGGCATTTTCCGGCACGGCCAGCAGGGCGCGCCCCGCCGCCGCCACACCGACAAGCAGATAAGCCAGAGCGGTTTTATTGCGTTTGTCCATGAATGTTATTCTCCTGTTTCTTGCGATTGTTCGCGGGATACCCCTCTTGGCCCCCTCTGCGAGGGGGCTGCCGCCGCAGCGGCTGGGGGAGAGAAGTTTGCGGCAGCCCGAAATATTTCGGGCAATGGCACAGTTCTCTCCCTCCGGCCCTGCGGGGCCACCGCTCCCCTTCTGGCGCTGCGCGCCACCTCCCCCGTCCCGGGGGAGTCTGTCTCGCAGAGGGAGGCAAGGAAGGCGAGCGGCATATATTCGTATTTAATTTAATTTTTATTATACCTCTTTTATAACCCCCTTGCAAGCGCTGGCGCGGCGGCGTATAATGGGGATGTTTATACAAGAAAATGTGCGTTTTTTGTATAAAGCTACATCAATAAGCGAGGTTTTGGGATATGGAGTTTTCTCGTCGTCTGGACCTGTTCGGGCCGGAGATTTTCGCGGCGCTCAACGACAAAAAGGTCGCGTTGGAGGCCGAGGGCCGTCATCTTTACAATTTAAGCGTCGGCACGCCGGATTTTGCACCAGCAGACTACCTGAAGCAGGCGCTCATCGACGCCGCACAGGACAACGAAAACTGGAAGTACAGCCTGCGCGACCTGCCCGAGATGCTGGAGGCTGTCTGCGGCTACTACAAGCGCCGCTTTAACGTGGACACCATCACCCCCGACGAGGTCATGAGCTTCTCCGGCAGCCAAGACGGTATCGGCCATCTGGGCCTGGCGCTCTGCAACGACGGCGATCTGGTGCTGCTGCCCGACCCCTGCTACCCCGTCTTTATGACCGGCTCCAAGCTGGGCGGTGCCGAGCCGTGGTACTACAAGCTGACGAAGGAGAACCACTTCCTGCCCGACGTCACCTCCATCCCGGAGAACGTGGCCCGCAGGGCCAAGCTCATGCTGGTCAGCCTGCCCGCCAACCCCGTGGGCAGCATCGGCACGCCGGAGCTCTACGCCGAAATCGTCAATTTCTGCCGTAAGTACGACATTTTGCTGGTGCATGACAACGCCTACAGCGATATTATCTTTGACGGTGCCCACGGCGGCAGCATCTTCAACACGCCGGGTGCCGGGGAATGCGCGGTGGAGTTCTTCTCTTTGAGCAAGAGCTTCAACGTCACGGGCGCGCGCATCAGCTTTTTGGTGGGACGGCGCGATGTCATCGCCGCCTGCAAAAGGCTGCGCACCCAGATCGATTTCGGTATGTTCCTGCCCATTCAGAAGGTCGCCATCGCTGCCCTGACCGGCCCGCTGGACGGCGTACAGCGCCAGTGCGGCGAGTACCAGCGCCGCCGCGACGCCCTGTGCGGCGGTCTGCGCGGCATCGGCTGGAATGTGCCCGACAGCCACGGCAGCATGTTTGTCTGGGCCCCGCTGCCCGCCGGGTACAAGACGAGCATGGAATTCTGCCTGGCCCTGATCGACAAGGCCGGCGTCATCTGCACCCCCGGCTCGAGCTTTGGCCCGAGCGGCGAGGGCTACGTCCGTTTTGCCCTGACGATGCCCGTTGAGAAGATCGGCGAGGCCGTACAGGCGATCAAAAGCAGCGGCATCCTGGGGTAATTTGCCCGCTTTTTAAGGCGGCTGGGGGATGCGCTGTGTTTGCCCGCCGGGCACACGCGGCAGCCGCAGACCCTCCGAACCGATGTAGGCATCGTCCCCTACAGCGTAGGGGCGGATTCCATATCCGCCCGGGCACCTTGCCTCTGCCGCATACGGCCAGCGGGCGAACGAAAAGTTCGCCCCGGCAGAGCCATCCTTTCTAATAAAGAACACCGCCGATCCGGGTCGCGGGTCGGCGGTGCTTTTTTGAACAAATCATTGATTACTGTGCATTTTCACGCAGGGCGGCACGCATTTCCTTCTGGATGGCAGGGGTCGTTTCCACCTTCTGCATCAGGGCCGCGATCAACTCGGGCAGCTGCTTCGCGGGCAGCTGCTCTGCAATGACCGAGGCCAGGTACTCAGCGTGGGACATGGCAGGCTCAAACGTGCGGGCATAGGTCTTACCGCTGCGCACGAAGCCAACCTCCCGCAGAACACCCTTCTCCATCAGGCTGTTCAGCATCGAAAAAATCGAGCGTTCCTTCCATTTACGGTCAACACAGGTTTTCACGACTTCCGTCTGTGCCATCGCGTGATCCGCCTGCCAAAAAATTTCCATGATCTGTTGTTCGCTTTTTGTCAGATGCACGTTGGTATACCTCGCTTTAAAAAATGTCTACACTTCTATAGTATCCGCTTGTCAGCAAAATGTCAATGAGTTTTCGAAAATTTTTCAAGTTTTTCTGGTTATTTCATAACAGTTTACAAATCTGGCACATTTAGCGGGCAGCTTCGTGCATTTCCCGATTTATGTCATAGATTCGACAGTTTACAAATGTGTGGCATATATGTGGCGCGTTCTGCCGCATCATGCCACACTTTTGCCGCAAATGGTATTTCGTGTACCCCCCCCCGTCATTTTTTAGTTGATTTCATCCTCTTTGCGCCGTTCCTGTCATTCCGCCGGCCACTGGCCTCGCAGGTACTCGAGCGCGCGCTTTTCCAGCCGCGAAACATAACTGCGGCTGATGTGCAGCGCCTGCGCCGTCTGCTGCTGGGTCTTGGGCGCACCGTCAAATCCATACCGCTGCCGCATAATAGCGCGTTCCCGGGCGGGCAGAGCGTCCACCAGCGCGCGCAGCCGGGCAGCGTCGGCGCGGCTCTCGCAGCCGGCCTCCATGTCGGCTTCATCGGGCAGGGTGTCCGCCAGCGTCAGCTGCCCGTCCGCCTCGAGCGGCTCCTGCAGCGACAGCGTCACTCCCGTCCGCCGCCCCCGCCGCAGATCCATGCGGAGCTCATTCTCAATACATCTGCTCGCATAGCTGGCAAAGCGCTTGCCCTTGGCGGGGTCGAAGGTATCCACCGCCTTGATAAGCCCAATCGTGCCGATGGAGATCATGTCGTCCTGTGCGCTGTTCCCGGCATAGTATTTTTTGCAGATATGCGCGACGAGCCGCAGATTGTGGCGGATCAGCGTATCCCGCGCCTGTGCGGCGGCTGCCCCGCCCTTTTGCAGATCGGCAAAGGCCGCGCGCTCCCTGTCCGGCGGGAGCGGACGCGGGAAGGACCCGCTTTCGAGATGCAGCGCCAGATACAGAATATGCCCTGCCGCCGCCTGCAAAAACAAACCAAAAATGCCCAGCATACACACCACCTCGCGGAAGTGTATGCCGGGCATGGAAATTTTATTCTGTCTTTTGGGTGGCGAACGCCGGGTTGGCGGCGCGGGTCTCCTTGCCGTAGACGGTTTGGAGCTGTGCAAAGGCGCGGCGCACATCAGCGGGGACGTCCACATGGGCGATGAAGCCTTTTTCTTTACAGCGCAAACTGCACCGCGCAGAAGGCGGCGTAGATCGCCAGGAGCAGGATACCCTGGGCGCGGTTCAGCTTGCCCTTGACGAGGGTGGGAACCGTCAGGATCAGCATGACGGCCAGCATGACCGGCAGATCCAGCACAAGGCTGGAATTGATGCCAAACAGCGTGGCGCTCTGCGGGATGGTGAAGGGTGCCAGCGTGATCGACATGCCGCTGACCAGCACAAGGTTAAAGACATTCGCACCGACGATGTTGCCCAGCGACAGGTCGCTGTGGCCCTTGACCAGCGAGGTGATGGCCGTGACCAGTTCGGGCAGCGAGGTGCCGAGCGCGACAAACGTCAGGGCGATGACGCTCTCGGGCACGCCGAGGGCCTGCGCGATCAGGGTGCCGTTGTCCACGAGCAGGTTTGCGCCGACGGCGATCAGCACCGCGCCCAGCACAAGCAGGATCAGCGTCTTGGCGAGGGGTATTTCCTCCTCCTCGGACGCCTCTTGCTCACCGGCGGGGGTGTTTTTCATCTGCAGCACGTTGGCAGCCATGTACGCCACAAACGTTGCCAGCATGATGATGCCCATGACGCGGGTGAATCTGCCGAAAACATAGGCCGCAATGCAGTAGATGGCCGCCGCCGCGAAGAAGAAGGCGACGGGGGTTTTCAGCGTTTTGGGGTCTACCCTGCCCGGGCGCACCGCAATCGTGATGGCCGCGATCAGTGCCGCATTGCAGATGACCGAGCCGATGGCGTTGCCGTAGGCGATCTCGCCATGGCCGGACAGCGCGGACATCGTGGAGACCATGACCTCCGGCAGCGTCGTGCCAATGGAGACCACCGTCGCGCCGATGAGCAGCTCCGGCAGGTGGAAGCGGCGAGCCAGTGAGGACGCGCCGTCAACAAACCAGTCGCCGCCCTTGATCAGGAACAACAGACCGACAATAAAAAGCAGCACAGGGATGAGCATATTGATTCCTCCGTTAAAAATGCACGTTATGTGTCGGAATTCATATTATACCACGGCAGTCCGGGCGCCGTCAAACGGGGCGGGGTTTAAAATGTAAAAATGCAGCCTTTCGCGCGCATGGCTTCCACCCGGAGGGGGAAGCTGTCAGTGGCCCCGACCACTGACTGATGAGGGTCGACCTTGCAGATGCTGCCCGTTTACAGGCTGTTGCCGTGCACACGCCCCTCATCCGGCCCTGCGGGCCACCTTCCCCCGCGGGGGAAGGCAAAAAGCCCCCAATTCTTGCACACTTTCCCGCATTGTGTCTTGCCAACACAAACACAAAGCCCCGCAGGGGATACCTGCAGGGCTCTGTGCATAGAGGGGTGGGAAAGTATATAAAGGTCAGTGAATGTCTTGATTGATTACAAATATTATTATAGCAAGTTTTCTTAAATTGTCAAATGTCAGACTTGCATTTTGGTTTTCAAAAGATTATAATAAAGTCGTTCCCACTTAATTTTATTTAGCAAGCGCACAAAAAAGCATATTTTCCCAATTTTGTTAAAGATAACAGTGATTGTATACTTCACTTTATTTTTTTGTGCGCATTACACAAAACAACGACAAGGAGTCACTCCATGGACGATTTGGACCACAAAATCCTACAACTGCTGGCGGAAAATGCGCGTATGCCCGTTAAGGACATCGCCCAGCGGGTCAGCCTGACCAGTCCCGCCGTATCCAGCCGCATCCACCGCCTGGAGCAGGAGGGCGTCATCGGCGGGTACACTGTCGTGCTGCGCCACCCCGACGCGCCCGCCCGGGTCGAGGCGCTGATCTCGGTACTGGTGGACGCAGCGACCCGCGCGAGCTTTCTGACCATGATCGAGCAGGAACCGCAGGTCTTGCAGTGCTTCCGCGTGACAGGCAGCTACAACTTTATAATTAAGGTAAGCTGCACAGACATTGACGCGCTGGAGCACCTGCTGACCAAGATGCAGAAGATGGGCTCCACCAACACTCAGATCATCCTGAACACCCAGCTGGACCGCGGTCTGGAATTCGACGAATAAGCGAGGTTTTTATGGCACATTTTTGCAAAAACTGCGGTCTGCTGACTGCCCCGCACGACGAGCGGTGCCCCAAGTGCGGCGCACCGCTGCCGCATATCCCGATGGGCGAGACCCTGCCGGGGGCCATGCGCCAGTCCCCGGAGGGCACCGTTGAGACCGGCGAGCCGCTGTACGAGCAGGACCTGGAGGAGGACCGCATCGACGCCATGAGCCAGGGCGCGACGACGGCGGCCATGCTGCTGTTCGCCATCCCCATCGCCGGGTTCGTGCTGGCGGTGGTGTGGAGCTTTGGCGGCACGCAGGACCCTGCCCGCAGGCGGCTGGCCCGGGCGTACCTGATCCGTGCGCTGGTCGTGGCGGGGCTGGTCATCCTGTTTGTGGCTGTGGCCGCGATGGTGTTTACCGCCGCGCTGCACAGCCAGCTGGCCTACTACTATTACCGTTGAGGAGGCGCCATGAAAGCATCTGTCATCATCCCGAACCTGAACGGCGCGGGCTGGCTGCGGGATTCCATCGAGTCCGTCTGGGCGCAGACCGAGCAGGATTTTGAGCTGATCGTCATTGACAACGGCTCCACCGACGAGAGCCTGGACATCGCCCGCAGCTACTGCGGGCGGGACCGCTACACTTTAATTGAAAACGCCGGGAACACCGGCTTTTCCCATGCGGTGAACCAGGGCATTGCGATTGCCAAAGGCGAGTACATGGCGCTGTTCAACAACGACGCCTTTGCGGAGCCGGATTGGCTGGCGGAGCTGATCAAAACCGCCGACGCCGACCCGAAAATTTTTGCGGTCAGCAGCCTGATGCTGCGCTACTATGAGCCGGAGCTGGCCGACGACGCGGGCGACTACGTGACGATCCTGGGCTTTGCCTGCAAGCGCGGCGACGGCTTAAAGGCCAGCCGCTATACAAAGCCCTGCCGTGTGTTCAGCGCGTGCGGCGGCGCGGCGCTCTACCGCAAGTCGATTCTGGACGAGATCGGCGTGTTTGACGAGCTGTTTTTCGCGTATTACGAGGACGTCGATTTGAGCTGGCGTGCGAACAATTTCGGCTACAGGAACGTCTATTGCCCCACAGCCCGCTGCCGCCACATCTGCGGCGCGACCACCGGCGCGGTGCGCTACAACCCGTTTAAGAGCATCCAGAGCGGGCGCAACAGCATTCTGCTGCCCTACAAGAACCAGCCGCTTTTGATGTTGGTTTTGAATTTTATCCCGATGCTGCTGGGGTATCTGCTCAAAGTGCTTATGTTCCGGCTGCGCGGCTTCGGCGGGGATTACGCGAAGGGCTTCCGCGAGGCGTGGGCGGCGCTGCCGAAGGTAAACAAACCGAAATTCAAGTGGCGGAACCTGCCCAATTATGTCTGGGTGGAGTTCAGTCTGATCGCCGGGCTGTTCAAGTACATTGTGTACCGCGTGCAGCGGGCGTTGAAGATCACGTGATGGGGGGCGTGCTGCTGTGCGGGGCGTCGAGGACGCCGCCCCCTACGGTGGTGACTGCGGGCTTTCATTTTGCTGCGCTGTAGGGGCCGGGCATGCCCGGCCCGCCGCTTCCCGGAGGGCCGGTGCTAGCGGGTAACGGCAAGAAGCCCCTCCGGCCATCGCTGCGCTCGGCCACCTCCCCTGTGAGGGGAGGCTTTTCTCGGGCGGAGCCCGCAAAAAAGCTCCTCGCATTGCGGGGTGACTCCCCGCTGCGCGGGGAGATGTCGCGAAGCGACAGAGGGGTTCGGGTCCGAAGGACTGGCCGAGCCTGCGAGGCCGGAGGGGCTTTGGCACCTTTCCGCAGGCTCCCTTTTCTCTTACTTTCTTCGAGAAGAAAGTAAGCAAAGAAGCTTTCAATATCTCAACCAAAAAGCACCTGCTGACCGGTCACACGCATACCGGTCAGCAGGTGCTTTTATTTACGATTTAATCCTCATCCGCAAAGTTGCCCAATGCCTTTGCCTGCTCGATGACCTTGTTCTCGAGCATCTGCGGCAGGGTCTCATACCGGACGAACTCGAACGTGAAGTAGCCGCGGCCCTGGGTCAGCTGGCGCAGGAAGGTGGTGAAGTCCTGCATCTCGGCCACGGGGACCTCGGCCTCGACGACCTGCAGGCCGTCGTCATCGGGGTTCATGCCCAGCACGCGGCCGCGGCGCTTCGTGACCTCGCCCATAATATCGCCGGTGTTGTCGGCGGGGACGTGGGCTTTCAATGCGCCGATGGGCTCAAGCAGGACGGGGCCGGCCTCGGGGATGGCGGCCTTATACGCGAGTTTGGCGGCCATAATGAACGCCATTTCGCTGGAATCAACAGGGTGGTAGCTGCCGTCCAGCAGCGTGGCCTTCATGCCGACCATCGGGTAACCGGCCAGCACGCCGTGCTCGGCAGCCTGACGAACGCCCTTTTCGACTGCCGGGAAGAAGTTCTTGGGCACGCTGCCGCCGAACACGTTCTCGGCAAACTCGATGCCCTCGCCCTCGACCGGCTCGAACTGGATCCAGACGTCGCCGAACTGGCCGTGGCCGCCGGTCTGCTTCTTGTGGCGGCCCTGCGCCTTGCAGCTCTTGCGGATGGACTCACGGTACGGCACGCGCGGATTCTCGAGCGTGATCTCGACGCCGAACTTATTCTTCAGCTTGGCCAGCGCGACCTCCAGATGCTGGGTGCCCAGACCGCTGATGATCTGCTGCTTCGTCTCGGGGTCGACCACGAACCGGATGGCGGGGTCCTCCCCGATCAGGCGGGCCAGCGCGCTGCCGACCTTACCCTCGTCACCCTTCTTGGCGACCTTGACGGCCATGCGGTAGCTGCTGATGGGGTAAACAGGTGCGGGCAGCGCCACGACGCGGGCGGGGTCACACAGGGTATCGCCGGTCTTGGCGGTGGCCAGCTTGGCAACTGCGCCGATGTCACCGGCGGCGATTTCGGGCGTGTCGGTCTGCTTTTTGCCGCAGACGGTCAGCGTCTTGCCCAGGCGCTCCGGCTGGCCGGTGCGGGCGTTGACGGCGTTGCTCGTCGCGGTCAGCCTGCCGGACAGCACCTTAATAAAGCTCAGCTTGCCGACAAACGGGTCGGCCACAGTCTTAAAGACGTAAGCGCACAGCGGGGCAGCGGGGTCGGCGGTGATCTCCACCGGCTCGCCGCCAGACTCGCCCACAGCGGACGCGGTGTCCGCGCCGGGCAGCAGCACGTTCATGTTGTAGAGCAGCATATCCAGCGCCTGCGCGTTGACGGCGGAGCCGCAGAACACGGGCGTGATCTGGCCGCTGCGCACGCCGGAGGCCATGCCCTGGACGATCTCCTCTGTGGTGAAAGCCTCACCCTCGAAGAACTTCTCCATCAAAGCCTCGTCGGTCTCGGCGATGGCCTCGCTCATGGCCTGGATCAGGCCCTCAAAGCGGTGGCCGATGTCGGGCAGGTCGATCTGGACCTGCTTGCCGCCTTCGTATTTGAAGGCCTTCTGGCTGAACAGGTTGATGTAGGCGACGGTGCCGTCGTCCAGACGGACGGGCACGACGCAGGGGCAGACACTGGGACCGAACTTGATCTTCATCTGCTCCAGGATCTTAAAGTAGTCGGCGTTTTCCAAATCAGCCTTGGTGACAAAGATCATCCGCGCCTTGTTGTTTTTCAGCGCCAGCTGGTACGCCTTCTCGGCACCGACGGTCACGCCGGAACGCCCGGACACACAGATCAGCACGCTCTCGGCGGCCATGATGCCCTCGGCAGCGCCGGTCTCAAAGTCAAACAGACCCGGTGCGTCGATCAGGTTGTACTTGATGCCCTCGTACTCGACGGGGACAACGCTCGAGTTGAGCGATGCCTTGCGGCGGATCTCCTCGGGGTCAAAGTCGCTGGCGGTGGTGCCGTCCTCGACACGGCCCATACGCTCGGAAGCGCCGCTCATGTACAGCAGTGCCTCGGTCAGCGTCGTTTTGCCGCAGCCGGCGTGGCCGGCCACCAGAATGTTGCGGATGTCTTTGCTTGCGTAGCCCATGGATCGTCAAACCTCTTTTCGCGCCGGGGCTGCTTCCGGCAGCCCTGCGGCGTAGAATTTCATTGCGGCGCAGTGATTTTTGAACACTCCCGCCTGTTTGATACTACTTTACCACATTGTTGTGGAAATTTAAACAGTTTTTTCGGATTTTTTGTAAAAATTTTTAGGCAAAAGATTGTGGAAAGTGTAAAAAATAGACCCTTGCCTCCCTCTGCGAGGGAGGTGGCCCCGCAGGGCCGGAGGGAGAGAACCTTTCCATAGCCCGAAATATGTCGGATTATCGCAAGGTTCTCTCCCCCACCGCCTGCGGGCGGAGCCCCCTCGCAGAGGGGGCCAGGGTAATGAAAAAGCCGCACAGCTTTCACTGTACGGCTTAACGGCTCGCTTATTTTTCCTTCTTCGCCGTCTTTTTGCGGCGGCGGGCGCGCCCGTTGTCGGCCTTGGCCTCGGGAACATAGAGGCTATAGCTCAACAGGTAGCGGCCATGGGCAGGGATGCGGTAGAACGCGGCCTTGATGCGCTCCATCGGGCCGGTGCCGCTCTCGGCGGTGCTGCCGCTCAGCATAACAACATACTGCATATCGGTGTAGCGGGCGGCCACATCGCACTGGCGCAGATTCATGTGGATCAGATCACCCAGCTGCTCCACCATCAGAGCGGTCTCGGCAGCATCGGTGTTCTGGCTGGGAGCCACGGTCAGGATCGCCAGGAATACCTGCAGACCGTAGCGGGCCTGCACGCCGCGCTGTACGCGGTAAATTTCCTTGAACGTCTCAAAGTCGCAGATACAGGCCCCCGTGTTCTCGGTATCCGGCAGAGCAGAGATCAGCTTGGAGACATCGCTCTCCATATTGCGGTCTGCCTGGCGCATCTGGCGGTAGGCAGAGCCTGCGCGGCCCGGCTCGATGGTATGATGCAGGCAGCCCATGGCGCTGCCGCGGCGTGCCAGATCCTGCGCCTCCTCGTGGCGGCCCAGCGTCTCCAGCGCGACGATCTTTTCCAGATAAAGGCGCTCCTCGTAGGGGTCCAGCTCCAGCGCGCGGGTACACAGCGCAACGATGCGGGTGCTCTCGCCCCATTTTTTGCAGAGCTCCAGCAGGTTTAAAATGGCTGTGCGGTACTGCCCGTGCAGACGCACGCTGACGCTTTCGACCCACGGCTCGGACGCAGACCGCGGCAGCAGGCGCCCGTCATACAGGTTGACGATCTGTTCATAAATGCGGCTGCGCTTCTCGGCGTCGCCCTCCTTGCGGGCCAGCTCCGACAGGTCGTTGACCTCAAACACATCCACGCTGCAGTCCAGATGGGGGTTCCACTGGTAGTAGCCGCGGCTGGTCACGATGCAGCCCTTCATCTCATCCAGACCCTCCGCGTCGATCATATTGCGGAAGCGATGCAAGATGGCGCGCAGGGCCATGTCCGGGTTGGTGGACCGCTCCCCTGCCCACAGGGTATCGGTCAGTACCTTGTGGGAGACGCGCTCCCCGCGCCGCAAAACGAGATACTGCACCAGCGCCGTTGCCTTGCGGGACTGCGCCAGCTGTGCCAGCACGGGCTTGCCGTTCACACGGATCTCAAAGCCGCCCAGCATTTTGATTTCAATTGTTGCCATCCTAGTCATCCTCTCTTCTCTGATGCCCATGACGTTCCTGCATTTTTGTCCGGCACACAGGTATTCATGTTTTAAAGTATAACTAGTCCATTTGAATTTGTCCAGTGCATCCGCCGGGATTGTAATAAACTTTTCAAAAATAGTCCCGGAGGGCACCGCTCACGACTCCGACGATGCCTTGCCGTCCCAGGTACCGGGTTCATACAGGATGACCGGCTCACCGGGCAGCTGCACAATGGCTTTTTGGGTGCACAGCGGCACGATCTGGTCGTTGGCGTCCCGCTTGGCCACAGTCAGCACCACCGTCATAGCCGTAATGCGCGGGGTCTTGGTTTCGTCGCCGTCCTGCGTCCAGCTGCGGGCGTAGAAATGCAGATCGCTGATGAACAGCCCCATATAGGCATCCCGGGGATAGGCCGTTGTGTAGCCGTAGGCAACATAGGGCCGTGTGACTGTCACGGTACCGTCCTCGGCCTTGTTCTCTTTTGTGTGCTGCGGGTTGCCGTAGTGCCCGGCGCCATTCAGTTCATCGCGGTAAAAGCGCATGTGCAGGTAGCCGTTCAGCGCATTGGCCTGATCCGCTGTCAGCAGTGGTGTGCCGTCTGTCTTTGTCAGCATCGGCACACAGTCCTTGTCGATCAGCTCAATGTGGTTGGGGTAGACGCTGAATTCCAATGCCGTGCCCTCGCTGTAGTCGTCACCCTTGGACGCAAAAACGCTGTCCAAATCATTAAGGTCCGTTGCGCCGTCGGTGAAGCGGATATAGCCGTTCGCCTCGAGCACCTCGCCGCGGATCGTCTCAATGAGCGCATCGGCCAGATTTTGCGCGCGGGTCTGCTGCTGGATGTCCATGTACGCCTGTGCGCTGGGCTGTATCAGCGTGACCGCCGCCAGCGTAAAGATCGCCAGCAGCACCATGCAGACGATCAGCTCCACCAGCGTTGTGCCGTTCTGGTTTTTCAAACGCTGCTTCATGGGTTGGTCGTCCCTTCTGCCGTGCTCTTGCTGTAGCGGTAAAACTTGTGCTGTTCCGTCGTTTCTTGGCCGTTTTCCGTAACTTTTGCGCTTGTCTCCACGCTGTCCAGCTCGACGCCTTTCACCGTAAATTCACCGTAATCGCCAAAGGAGAAATCCAGCCCATCCCGCTCCTTCACCCAGTGGGGGTCCGCGTTATTGGCCGGGTACAGCCCGGCGCAGAAGGCATAGGCTGTCTCCCGCAGCGACTCGGCCTTTTGGGACATAGCGCGGGCGTACCGCAGCGAAACGACGAACATCGACATAAAAATCATCAGCAGCAGGAACGACACAAGCACTTCCACAATGGTCTCGCCGCGCTGATTTTGTAAAGTATGTTTCATAGCGGGTCACTCCTGTGTTGTGCCGGTGCTCTGTTTGGCACCGCGGGTGTAGGTGATGGAATCGGGTTGCTGGCTGGTGTCGCAGTGGAACGTCAAGCGGTAGCTGCCAATGTTGTCGTCAGTAATGGTCAGGTCAGGACTGCCGGGGGCGTAGAACGTCAGGGCTTTAATGCGGTAATACTTTGTTGGACCGTCGTTTATTGTGTAGTACACCTTTGGTAATTTTTTGCTTTTTGCCTGGCTGCCGTCGCTGTCGTACTTCACTGTGCGGTCATAGGTCCGCGTGAAGGCAAAGCTCTCGCCGTTTTTCGTGACTGTCACTGTAATATCCAGCTGTAAATCGACGATCTCCATGCCCTTGCGGTCTTCGCCCTCCAGTGTGTCGAGCAGGTTGCGCAGGTCTGTGGCACTGGTGCTGTTCGCCGTCTGGTTCAGCTTGTCGGCACCGTCGCCCGGGCGGCGGCGCAGTGTTACCGTGATGGCCTCGGCCCCGCCATCAGGCTGGCTGCCGTTCGGTTTCCAGGCAAACTCCTTGGGCTGGGATTCCAAATCATAGATGTCCTTGCCGTAGCTTTGGGAGAACATGAACTGCCCATTGACGAACTTGGCAAAGCTGCTGTCCTTCTTGTTCAGCTCCCCTTCCAGCACGTCGGAAAAGCTGGTTGCCAACTGGTAGGCTTCCTGTTCCAGCAGCTGGCGGTTGGCATTGGCCGTCAGCACGGAGGCCGCATAGACCAGCGCTGCCGACAGCGCCACAAACAGCGCGCCGATGCAGAGGACCAGTATCATCGAAAGCCCTTGCTCCCCGCGCAGAATGCTGCGTGCCCTGCGGTGCATAATGCCACCTTCTTTCCTGAAATAAAATTACGATGCGTCGCTTGTTTCCGTCCGTTCCGGGGGCGCGGTTTCCGCCGCGTCCGTTTCATCCGGGGCAGCGGCGGTCTCCGGGGTCGCCATGGGCAGTGCCGCACGGGCCCGCATCAGGACCGGGGGCACGCTTGCGGGGGCGCTTTCCGCCGCCGTGCTTTCTGCAGTCTCGGCAGGCGCGACGCTCTCCGTGGAGTCCATGCTCTGGGCATCCTCCGCCGCATCGGCGGTGTTCGCCTCGTTGACGGGGACCTTGACCGTGCCGGATTCGACGGTCTTACCTTTGTTATCCGAGTGCGCCAACGTCTGCAGCGTCACACTTGCGGTGAACTTTTGCAGATCGAGCGAGTCGTCCTGCACCTTTTCCTGCAGCTCGGGCAGGGTGATGCGGTAAACAGGCTCGGCGCCGTCCTCCTGCACCAGCTCCAGCATGGGAACCGTCTTTGCCTTGTAGTACAGCGTACCGCCGTCCTTTTCCACCGTGCCGGTGACGTCATAGGGTTTCTGTTCCCAGCCGATCAGGTTGTTATCTTTGTCGTAGACAGGCTCAACGCTCAGGTCGTACCAGATGCGGGTGACTTCGCCAGCCTCATTTACGTCGTTGGTCGGGGCGATGTCGGTTGTTTTATCACCAATCGTCTTGGTGACGGTCTTGATTTCCCCGCGCTTATGCGTGACCATGCCGTTGTCGTCCGTCTCGTCCCTGTCGTAGGTCGTCACTGTAATGCTGTAGGGCGTTTTGTTCCCATCCAGCGGCGTGACCTTAAAGCTGTAGCGGTCTGTCAGGTTGCGCACCGTGCCGTCGGCCTGGGTGTACTTGTTCACCGCGGTCCACTCCACCGTAAAGCGGCGCAGCTCCAGCGTGGCCTTACCGCGCTCGACGGCAAACTCGGGGTCGTTGTACAGGTTGACTTCCTGCGTGTAAGCGGCATTGCCAAGCGCGCGTTCCGGTTCGTCCACGGGGGCGTCCAGCGTGATGGCCGGCAGCTGTGCCTTTGCGGCATCCTGCTGGATGTAGAACCAGTTCGACGCTGTCGTGCCGTCGGTGGGCATAACGCGCACCGCGGGCAGCAGGTATTGTTTTGCATGGTCGGGCGTCAGCGTAAAGCCGTTGCCGTCGGGCACAAAGGTATAGCTGGCGGTGGTGTCGTTGACGCTGGCGCTCCCGCCCACCGTGCGGCTGTCCTTCGGGATGACCAGCTCGGCGGCGCCATTGTTCAGCATTTCGTCCAGTTTTTTGGTCAACTCCTGCTGGGCCTCGTACTTGGCCTGCCCGGTGAGGGTATTCTGCCATGTCCTGGCCAAATCGGCAATTGTATTGTAATTGTTCTCGTTGCTGAAGATATAGCCGGTAAAGTAGACATTGCCCTGTGCGGCTTTCTCCAGCGTCATGTTGAGCTTGAGGTCGTTCAGGAACGTCTCCTGATTCGGGCTGGCGGGCGCAAAGCTGCTGGCCGTAACCGTGGGCGCAGCGGCGCGGCGGACGATGGTCTCGGACTGGCTCAACGCGCCGTCCGGGCCGTCAAAGCAGCTATCGTCCTTGCGGCGGGCAATAACGCGGAAGCTCAATGCCTTGCCCTGATACTGCTCCAGATCCAGCGTCAGACTGCCGACGTTGTCCGCGGTGCGCAGCGTCAGCACAGTTTTGCCGCTGGCATCGACGACGCACAGGTCATAGTGGTCAATGCGCGCGTCGTCGGACGGCGACCAGCTGACCGTGTAGAGCAGGGCATCCGCGTTGTCGGTCTCGCCGTTGACGCGGGTGATGGAGCTCGGCGCGCTGATGCCGGGCAGGCGCTGCTTAACGCTGTAATCCGCCACAGCGGACGCGCCGATTTCGGTGGTGTCGGCTGCCGCCACGCGGGTGACCTCGAGCCGGACCTTGTCATAGCGCCAGCTGTCGCTGCCGTTGGCCAGCATGGTATCCACGTTGACAGGCAGGGTAAAGCTGTTGTTGCCGCTGTTCTGAACCTTATCGGCCAGATTTACGCCTTCCTTCAGCGCAATTTGCTCCTGACCGGTCACATTGCCGTTCTCGTCCGTCAGCAAGCCGTAGAGCTTGATGCTGTAGGTCGGCGTTTTCGCGTCCATGTCCTCTTGCGTCCAGTTGAACGTATAGGTCAACTCGTTGGTTTTCTCGTCAACTTTTCCTTCGGTGTTTTTGTCCAGTGTCGGGGCTTTCAGGACATTCAGGTTCAGCTGCTTGAAGATGATCTGCGGGGTCGTCTGCGTGGCCTGTATAGCCCATTCCTTGTCATCGGTGCGGTTCACGTCGGAGAAGCAGAGCGGCGTCAGATGGGCATAGGTATAGCTGTGCTCGCCCGTGCGGACGATCTCATAGCCGTTCTTCCACCAGATTTCTTTGTTGGTGTCGTTTGCATGGCTGGCGATGGCTGCGGACACTTCGTCCGCCGTGGCATCCCAGCGTGTGGTCACATCGCCTTTACCGCTGGTGATGGGCACCGCAATGGCAAGGAAGTCCGTGTAGTTGGACATAGCATCCGACGGCAGACTGTTCAGGTTGAAGGTGACGGGTGTCTCGGTGACGATGCCCTCCCGCGCGGCCAGCGTGATGTACTGGCCGTTCAGGGACTGCCCGTTGACCATGTCATTGCCCAGATATTTTGCCAGCAGCATGACGCGGTAGGTCGGGTTGCCGTGGGTCGGGTCTGCCAACGTTGGCGTGAAGCCGAAAGTCACCGTTGCGGCAAAGTTTTCCGCCGATTGACCGGAGTAGGTCACGTACTCTTTCGCGTTTTCTGCTTTGGACAGCGTGCCCGCGGGCAGACCGTCTTCATTCTTCTTGTTGGAATCGTAGTTTACATCTCGCCGCTGGGACGGGACGTAGGTTTCGACTTTGTACTCCGCCGAGCGTAAATAGCTGGTGCTGCCCGCTGCCGGAGTTGCCAGCGCTGTAAAGGTCTTGGTCACTCCAATATTCAACGCTATGCGGATATACTTCTTCCCTTCCTGGCGGCTGAACGTATAAGGGTTCTTCACATCGTTTCTTGTTACGGTTACTGTCCAGTCTTCATTCTTGGGGTAGTCCTCATAGTTTTTCAACACAAGAATTTGCTCATATTTAAATTCTTCGTTGCCATCGGCCTTCTTGCATTCGTTCCAGTTGAATTCCGAGCGCTTTACAAGGCGGACTTCCAGTTCCGGTGTCGGCAGGGCGTGCATAAAGGTCTGCACGCCGCTGGTCCGGGAGTTGTCTACCTGCGTCGAGTCGTTGTTGGTATTGTAGGGCGTTACACGCACGACGAAGTTACCCGTCCACGCTTTATCAGCCACAAAGGTATAGCTGCGCTGGTAGACGTCAGCAGTCAGGTAGGCGGCCCCGGTGATATTGCCTGCGGCGTCGCAGGGCAGAATTTCAACACGGTAGTAAGCGGCGGGGCTGGCGTCCGTATCGGTAGGCTCTTTCCACGTAACCTCGTAGCGGCCATAGACGTTGTTATCCGCGTCCTGCACCTGGCTGGCCTTGACGTCGATTTTTCCCGGCTTGGCGGGCTTGGTGCTGTCCAGCACGTACTTATAGTAGTTCTGGATGACCTCGTCGGTGATGTCGGTAATATCAACGTCCGGGTTCGTACTGTTCGCGGCTTCGCCGAATTGCAGCATCACAGTCGCTCTCTGGTTGCCGGGATTGGTATCATTGCCCGCGCCGGTGTCATCGAAAATGTAGGCTTTGTTACCGTCGGTCTTGATATAGGCAGAGTTTGGTTGGGCACCCCATTCCACCGTAGCACCACGGCCGCGAATCCACCACAGACTGTACGCTGCACCGTTCTCATCCTTTGCCAAAGTGGGCAGGAACGCAATATAAGGAGAGGTTGCTTTATCAGTGACGTTATAGCCTATGTACAGACGGTGTGCTTTTACTTTTTTCGAGGACGAGTTCCAATCTGTCTCGTTGTAGGCCGGGTTGCTTCCCTCCCGATCCGCTTTTTCCCAGTTACCTGTTGTACTGTTCGGTTTTACTGTGGTCAGTTTACGCTCATTCTTTTTAAAGAAGCTATTGACTTTACCGTCGGAATCGTCGGAATTTTCAATATATTCAATATAATAGTTGCCGTGGCCGGTGACATTCTCGCCTAGATACAGCACATAGGCAATCGGGTACCAACCTGTACCAATCGTCGCAAAGCAATTTGTGACATTAGTTGCTTCTTTCGACCCAGAGCCATTACCGCGGCTGCCGACAATGCCAACTCTTCTGTTAGGACTTCCGACACACGTAAAGTCTGTATTAAGGTTTCGGCAGCGGTCAATATTTACCGTAACGTTGTCAATTGTTCCATTTTTCCACGGGCCGATCCATGCCAGAATGCCGACTGCCTGCGACGCTGCCTTGATTGCACCGCTATTGACGCAGTCGATGATGTTCAGTGTCATAATATCGGTGGGCTTCTTCATCTCGATTTTGCCGATAATGCCCGCACAGTCATTTGCGCCTGCGGCGTTTGAATCATACCAAATCTGACCGTAGTTACGGCAGGAAAGCACATTTGTGGTACCGCCGGAAATAGGCTGGTCAATAATGCCGACAACACCGCCGACTGCACCGTAACCGCCTAAATCAGGGTCATGGTCGTTCGTGTTTGTAGTCATTTTGCCAAAATTGAAGCATTTCTGCACGGTTCCGCCGTAGTCCAGCCAATAGGCGATCACGCCGCCCACATTGGCCGAGCGGCTGTTGAACACACTGCCGCAGTTGACTACCTTGCTGACAGACCACCGGTCATCGCTGCGGTTCTGCTGCTGGCCAATGACACCGCCCACATGGACGACTACACGATTTTTGCTCTTGAAAATGTTTTCATCGTCTGTATCATCCTTATTTTGATTCCAATACCATCCCGCTGTTTCAAACACGCGCGTAAACCGACGCACAGCGGCACAGTTTACCACAGTGTCCAGCACGCTTTTGTCTGTGACGTTGGATTCGTTCTGGCCGACAATACCGCCGACGGTGGATGCCGTTGTCGCATTGTCAGAATAGACAAACCACTGGCCGGTGGCAGAAGTGTCGATTGTACCGCGGAGAGAGTTAAAGCCTGCCAGACCGCCCAGATAACCGGCGGCACGGACGGTCTCGCTCTTGTTGCTGCCGCGCAGGGCGACAAGCAGATCATTGGCGGCAAGACCGCTTTGACTATAGACGTTCCCATAGCCTTGTACAGACACAGTGTCAACACCCATGAGATTTGCGTAGGTCTTGCCTGTGGTCAGCTCTGCCGCCATGCTGTTGATGCCGGTATTGACATCTGCCGTACCCAGCCAATTTTTAACCTGTGTAACAAGGGCTGCTTTTTTTGCGTCGTCGCTGACCAACGCCTTTTTGCTGCCGCTGCCCGTGATAGTGCCGTTGTTGGAGCCCGCGACGCCGCCCACAAAGCCGTAACGCGCCGTGATGATGCTGCCCTCGCCGCTGCTGCTGCTCTCGGTGGCGACATAGCTGTTGGCGATTTCGGCATTGTTGCGGCCCGCAATGCCGCCCACATGGCTGGCACTGGCGAGCTTTTCGTCTGCGGTCTGGGTCGTGGTGATGTTGCTGATACCGCTGACCTGCAGTTTGATGTATTTGACCTCACAGCCGGTGATTTTGCTGTTGTTCAGACCGGCAATGCCGCCCACCGTGCTGCCGGTGCTGCGTGCACCGACGGAGACAAGGCCGTCCGCGCCTGCGTTGCCGCCCATCGTGCCGGAATAGGTGCACTGATCCAGGGTACCGTCGTTCTGGCCTGCGACGCCGCCCAAATTTGTATATTTATCAAGATTTTGTGTAAGATCCAGCAGAACGTCGGTGCTGCTGACCGTGCCGTCCTTCGTGGTGCGGCCCACCGCGCCGCCCAGCGTGACGGTGTTGGTGCCCGCGCGCAGGCCGTCGTTCAGCGACAGCGCATCGTTTCCGACTTGACAGCCGATGACGGTGCCCTCGTTCATGCCCGCAAGGCCGCCGATGGTGACCGCCGGGGTGCTGAACCGCACGTTGGCGTTTGCCGCCAGCTGCACATTGCGGATGGTCGCGTCCTTGCCGTTGTACGCCGCAACAGCGCCGATGCTCTCCGACGTGCCGGTGATCGTGCAGTTGCTTACGCTGCTGTTGTTTTCCGGCCTGCTGTCTTGGCCGATGGTGCCGAAGTTCGTGGCCGTGACGCCGCCCGCCGTGCCGTTGGCCGCGGTGACGTCGGCCTTGACCTGCACATTCTCAATCAGCGCGTCTTTATTATTATTGCCCGCGATGCCGCCCGCCTCGCCGTTGGTGGCGTAGACCGCGTCGGCATTGCCGGACGCATGGCTGCAATGGCTGATCGTACCGCCCGCGTCGTTCACGCCCGCAATACCGCCCGCATATTTTGTGCTGGCGCGCACCGAGGCGTAGTTCTCCACACGGGTGATTTCGGCGCTGTTCGTACCGGCCACGCCGCCCGCGTAGTTGGCGGCAGTAACGCTGCCGCTGACCGCGCCGTTGGCGTTTTCAGTGCCGTAGATGCGGCCTGTATATATGCCGTTCTTCGTATTGATACCGGCCACGCCGCCCGCATAGCCGGTGGCGGTGACACTGCTTTGCAGCTGGCCAGGCAGCGAAATGTTGCCGACGTTGGCACCGGCCACGCCGCCCGCATACCGGTTGGCCTCCACCGTGCCAGTGCTGTCGTTCTCTGTGCAGATGATGAGGCCCTTGCTTGCCGCAGCGTCACCGCCCAGGTTGACGCCCGCAATGCCGCCGACATAGCTGTCACCGCGCACAGCGCAGTCTTTAGCCGGGTAGGCAGACTGAATAAGACCGCCGTTGACGCCCGCAACGCCGCCCAGATAGGTATACCCGGTTTCACGGTTGCCGAGGGACGCCGCCATGCTGCCGTCGGTGATCGTGCCCTCGTTCCAGCCCGCAAAGCCGCCCGCGGCGCACTTGTGAGCCACTGTGCCGTAGTTTGTGCAGCTTTCCAGCTTCGTGTTGGGTGTGGCATAGCCGATGATACCGCCCGCCAGTGCGCCGCGCGGGGTGTCAAAGTCATAGCGGCCACCGGCCAGCGCGTTCAGCAATACGCCGTCTTTAAACGCGCCGTTGGACGGGTTCAGGCCGCCGACGGACAGGGCGTTCTGCGTTGCGCCGTTGGTTGCATTTTGAATCGTCAGCTTCGTGTCGGCGTCGTTTGCGCCGACGATGCCGCCGACGTAGATGTCGGCCTGCAGGTTGAACTTGTTCTGAAAGTTGGCAAGGATGACCTCGTCGTCTGCCGTTTTCACGTCGGTGCTGTCGGTCAGCACGCCGGTGCTCTTGTCAATCTTCGGCAGCAGCGCCGCCAGCGTGACGTCCGCGGGCTTGGCCGCCAGCAGACGGTTGTAGCCGATGATGCCGCCCGCGACGGCGTCGGCTTCGACGCGGCCCGAGGCCACATCTGTGTTAAACGCGCCACCCGTCACGGTGAAGCCGCCCACCGGCAGGTTGGCGCCGATGACGCCGCCGACAAACTGCTGACCCGCCACGCGGCTGACCGCCACAGTGGCGGAGGGCAGCGTGGAGGCGCAGTTCAGGCCGACCATGCCGCCGACAGCCTTGCCCGCCGCCACGATCTGGCCGCTGATGGTCAGGTTCCGGCCGGAGGTGTTGGAGATTTTCGCCTTTTCATCGTTATAACCGGCCACGCCGCCCACGTAGTTGTTGCCGTACAGGATAGCACCCAGCGTCGGGGTGCCGCTTGTATCCCACGTCACAACGCCGTTTTTGCCGTTGCAACCCGCGATGCCGCCGACGTAGTCGGCGTAGTCGCCCGCGGAGCTGCTCAGCTCCTTTAACAGGTTGATGCGGCGGGTGTCGGTGGCGTTGTCGCCGGACATACGGTTGGCGCAGTTCTGCACGGTGGCTTTGGTTTTCGGGTCTTGACTGCCGCCCCAGTCGGCATCATTGACGCCAACGATGCCGCCGACGTAGGCCGCGTTCTTTCCAAAGGCCGCGACCAGACCCGTATTGGTCATGCCGCTGATTTGGCTGTTGCTGCCGTTGACCGACACGATGCCGCCGACGTAGCGGTTGCCAAAGACGTCACTGCTGTTCGTATCGTTCTGTTGTACGCCGCTGTCGGTAAAGCCACCGGCCAGACCGCCCACAAACCGGCTGCCGAGCACGTAGCCCTTGCCGGTCTTGCAGCCGTTCAGCACAATTTCCTTGCCGTAGCCGACAAGGCCGCCGACGAAATCACCCTTGAGGGGGCTGGCGTCGGTCAATGTGCCGGTTTTGTCGAAGCCCGCCTTGACCTGCTCCTTGAGCTGGGTCTCGGTCAGGTCGCTGCGGGTCACGCTGTTGCAGTCTTGCAGGGTCACGCCCCTGCCGTAGCCCGCAATGCCGCCGAAGAACTGCCCCAGCACCAGGCTGCGCGCATCGCCCACGGTATCGCCTTTATAGTTGGCACCCGCGCTGACCGTGCCGTTGTTCCTCAGGCCCGTCAGGCTCGGGGCGCTGGTATTTGCGCCTGTCGTAAACAAGTTGCCGACGATGCCGCCCGTAAAGCCGTTGCCGGTCACAAAGCCGTTGTTGACGATGTCCGTTTTACTGTCTGTTTTCATCTGGGCCGCGTCCATCGTACCGAACACGCCGCCCACGCCGACGCTGCGCCAGAGAGAGTTCTTTTCACCCGGCTCGGCTGCCGCGGCAGCGTAGCGGGCCTTCTCGGCCTGCTGGTCTGCCGCTGTGGTCTTTGTAACGGATTGCGTGCCCTTGTCCACAAGCAGACCCGCTACCGTCACGTCCGACGCAACGGTCAGATCCTGCATGACGGACTCAGCTTTGGGTATGGCAACGCCGACGAGACCGCCAATGCCGCGCGGCTCGTCTGTATAATAGGTATAGCTTTTGCTGCCAGCGTCCAGCGTCTGCGCTTTGCGCTGCATTGCGGTGGTAGTGTTGTTAAACGCCAGCGCCGCGGCCACCAGCGCACTCGCCGAGGAGTTCGTGCCGCGGGTCAGGGCGCAGTTTTCCAGCGTGCCGGTGTTGACGCCGCAAAGTGCGCCGACAGCACGCACATCGCACCAGTTCTCGTCGTCCTCCTCCAGCGCCGTGACGAATTTGGTTGCAGTCAGCTTGAGCTGGTTTTCGTTCGGCAGCGCATCGGCGGCGACGGTCTCGGTCTTGACGTTGACCTGAATGTCCGGGTCGCGCAGTGTGATGTAAGAAATGTCGCCCTTGTTCTCGCCGATAAGGCCGACATAGTGGTCGGCCAGCTCGTCCTGCTTTGCCCTGCCGATTTTTGCAACGGACTTGCTGCTCAATTGCAGATTGAGGATGGGCACACGGGTCGTCTTGTTGTTGGCAAGGCCCGTTGTTTTGCTCGTAAGTACGATTTTTCCACCCAGTTCCGGGATCGTCGGCCAGGCGACAGGGTCATTGAGGGACGGCACCTTGGCCGCCGGGTACTTCTCACCCGCGGCGCAGTAGACCGTGACGCCGCCGCCCGTCCAGTTCAGGCCGGTGCTGTTGCCGGCCTGTGGGGTCAGCGTGTAGGTGCCCTTGTTGGTGATGTCCCAGCCGGCAGACCAGCGCAGGTTGTACAGATGGCGGAAATATTTCAGGTCTGCTTTATCCGCCGTGCCGCCCTTGGCCAGCAGGGTGTTTTCCTCGTTCGTCGTTTCCTCTTTGCTGGCTGTGTAGGTGTCGCTGTAGTTCTCCCGCGGTTCGGCGCGCATGGCAATGTAGATGTCCTTCGGGTCGTTCAGCAGGCGGGTGATGCTGTACAGGCTCGTGGCGGCAACGTCAGCGTCGTTCTCACACGCACGCAGCAGCGCCGCGTCCGCCATGGCGTCCAGCGTCAGCACAAAGCTGCCCTTGTTGTAGCTTAACGGGAAGTAGAGTTTCTTCTCCTCGGTGCCGGTCTGCTGGCCTTCGTCGTCGTATTGGTAGATAACAACAGGCATCTCTGTGATGACCTGCTTGTTATCATCTGCCGCACCCGCGGTGTCGCGCTTGATCGTGATGGTAAACAGCGGCTTCGTCTTGCCGGTATCCTTGGCATCGTAGGCCGTGGCCGTGTAGGAGGTGTCCAGATCGCCGAGGCTGGAGTTGCCGCTCCAGCTCAGGGTCAGCGTCTCGCCGTTCGTCAGGCGGGGATTCTTGACCTTCAGCTTCGTCTGCACCAGCTGCACAACGTTGACACGGTCCTCGGCAGAGTAGTAGCCGACAAGGCTGTCATTGCGGCGGTGGTCATAGCTGCGGTCATAAATATTCGTAGCACCGTCCTGATTGAAGCGGAGCTTATCGGATTTGGTATCGTAAAAGACCGAGTAGACCTGCCCGCTCTGCACGTCGATCTCGACACAGATCGAGGCATTCAGCAGCGAAGCGTCGTAGATGTAATCGCCCAGCAGCCGCTCCACCAGCGCGTTATGGTTGCCCGCGGCAGCGCCCGTGCGGTCATAGTAGAGCGCGGCCACGTTCTGGTCCAGTTCGGTCTTGGTGCGGCTCACAAGGGTATTGCCGCCCGCGTCGGTCACGGTGACGTCGTTCTGGAAGTGGTCGCCCGTGCTGCCCTCCTCCATGACCTGCCGGCGGAACGCATCCAGCTCCCCCGCCGTCTCCATCCGGGTCAGGGAGATCTGCGCCGTCTGAAACAGCGTGCGGGCGTTGGCCTCGTTCTTTTCAAACCGGGCCAGCCGCGTGTAGGCGATCAGCCCGCCGCCGACCAGCACCGCCAGAATGGCCGTGATAGCCAGAACGACCATCAGCTCCACCAGCGTAAAGCCTTTCTTTTTGTTTTTTATATTTTTATTGTACTGCACCATAGATGCTCCCGTCGTTTCTCCGGTGAAAGGTTACAATTAGACACAATACCAGATTATATATATTGTCATTATACTCGGAATGTGACGTTTTCGCAAGAAACTCCGCGAGATTTCAGCAAATTTATACCAAATATAGTAGGTCAGCGGCAGGTTGTGCACGATTTCGCCATAATTTCCGTTATCTTTGAACAAAAAACAGAGTTTTTTTTCGCGAAATTCCTTGCAAATACAGGTCCGGCACGGTATACTAAATAGCGTGTTATTATATGGTAGAGGATGTGTAACAATGCTGGCAGCACGACTGGGCGCATGGCTGCGCCATACCGGGGAACGCTGGGCCAAAGCTGCGTTTGCGGAAAAGCTCGCCGTACTGCTGGCGCTGGGCGCTGTCCTGTATACTATTGTGACCGGCGCGGCGGAGCTGCGCTATCAGGCCCGTGCGCGGGAGGCCCTGGCTCAGGTCAAGGCTGCGCGGCTGGCGGCCAGTGCCGTGTCTGCCCAGTGCTACTCCGCCGGGCAGACGTTCGCCGACCAGACAAGCGCGGACGGCTTTGCGGACGGCATCGCCGAGGAAATCCGCACGCTGGGCTCACTGCCCGGCACAGTGACGCTTTTGCAGATCGACCCGAACGGCTACACCGTGCAGCGGCTCCTGTATCAGGAGAACGGCATGTACGCCATCTATGATGCCGACGGCGGTTACCGCGTTTTCCGCGCGGAGGACCGGCTGCAATACGGCGCGGGGGTGGGCCATGCTGCTGCTTGAGCTTCTGTTGGGACTCATTCGTTTTCTGCTGGGCGCGGCGCTGTTCAGCTTTATGAACGTCGTCGCGTGGCGGCTGCCGCGGGGCATGGACCCGCTGAAGGGCCGCAGCGTATGCCCGCAGTGCGGCCACACGCTGGGTGCGCCGGACTTAGTGCCTGTGTTCAGCTGGTTATTCTTGCGCGGGCGGTGCCGCCACTGCGGTGCGCACATTCCGGCGCGGTACCTGCTGGTGGAGCTTCTGGGCGGCGTGCTGGCGCTGGGCTGCACTTGGCGGTACGGCGCTGCCTACGCCCTGCCGGGCGGGCTGTTCGGCATGAGCTGGGCCGCGCTGCTGGCGCTGGCGGTCTGCGGGATCTTGCTGAGCGTTTCGCTCATTGATGCCGAAACGCAGACCATCCCGGATCGGCTGAATCTGGCGCTGGCGGTCTGCGGCGCGGTGAGCGTGCTGCTCTCCCCTGCCGACTGGCTGCCGCACATCATCGGTGCGCTCTGCGTCAGTGTGCCGATGTTTCTGCTCTGCCTTGTCATCGACGGCGCGTTCGGCGGCGGCGACATCAAGCTGATGGCAGCCGCCGGGCTGTTCCTGGGCTGGCAGAATACGCTGCTGGCGATGTTTTTCGGCATTGTTTTTGGCGGTATGTACGGCATATACCTGCTGGCCGCCAAAAAGGCAGGGAAGAAGGACCACTTCGCCTTCGGCCCGTTTCTGTGCGCGGGCATCGTGATCGCGATGCTGTTTGGCGGGCCCGTTTTGGAATGGTACTGCGCGTTTTTGTGACTGTGCTCTCCTGCCAATGCAAAATCGGCATCCGTCGCGGGGTTCTCTCCCTCCGGCGCTTCGCGCCACCTCCCTCGCAGAGGGAGGCAAGGCGCCTTGGCCCCCTCTGCGAGGGGGCTCCGCCCGCAGGCGGTGGGGGAGTGAACCTTGCCGCTGCCTGTCGTTTACGATTTAATATTTTTCGGAGGAATCTCCCTCATGCCACGTTTTCGTTATACTGCCACCAATGAGAAGGGCAAGACCGTCCGCGGACTGCTTGAGGCCCCCAGCGAGGAGGCGCTCTACGCCAAGCTGCGCAATGACGGCCTGTACATGACCGACGCGCAGGAGGCCCAGAAGGCCCACGCGACGTTCCGCCCGCTGAAAACCGCCGTGCTGGCGGATTTCTGCCGCAACCTGGGCACCCTGCTGACCGCCGGTGTGCCGCTGGTGCGTGCGTTCCGCATCATGGCGGACGAGCGCACCATCGACGCCCGCCAGAAGGCCCTGTACGAGGCCATCCTGAGCGAGCTGCGCAAGGGCGTGCCGCTGTCCGATGCGATGGAGTCCTGCGCACCCGCGTTCCCCACCCTGCTGCTGGCCATGATCCGCAGTGCCGAGGGCACCGGCAGCATCGACCACGCCTGCGCCCGCATGGCGACCTACTATGAGCGTGAGCACAAGATGAACCAGCAGGTCGGCAACAGCATGATGTACCCCATTATCCTGTCCGTGCTGATCGTCGGCGTTATTGCGATTTTGATGACCTTTGTTCTGCCGCAGTTCAAACCGATGTTTGACCAGATGGAGACCCTGCCGTTCCTGACCCAGCTGCTGTTTGACGTCAGCGACTTTGTCGGTGCCAACTGGCCGGTGCTGCTCGTCGTGGCGGCGCTCATCGTCTTTGGCGGCAAGCTCCTGCTGGCGCAGCCGAAGGTCCGCCGCCAGTGGGACCGCTTCATCCTGCACGCGCCGGTGGTCGGCGTGCTGAACCGCAAGATCTGCACGGCGCGCTTTGCCAGCACGCTGTCCAACCTGTACGGCAGCGGCGTGCCCATCATCACGACCCTGGCCGCGGCACGCGACGCCATCGGCAACCGCTGGATCGAGAGCCAGTTCGGTGACGCGCTGGACAGCATCCGCGCAGGCCACAGCCTGTCGGAGGCGATTGCGGGCATCGACGGTTTTGAAGTTAAGCTCTCCTCCTCCGTCGCTGTCGGCGAGGAGACCGGCAAGCTGGACAGCCTGCTGGCGACCATCAGCGCGACACTCGACTATGAGGCCGAGATGGCGACCAAGCGCCTTGTCACGCTGCTGGAGCCCGTTATGATCGTTGTTATGGGTCTCGTGGTCGGCGGCGTCGTGGCCGCGGTCATCGTGCCCATCTACCAGTCCTACGGCACCATCGGCGCGTCGAGCGGCGCGATTTAAATTCTATTGCGGGAGGCCCACCATGGCACTTCTTACCTCTTTATATCTGTGCAGCCGCACGGTGTATGCCGCCGTCGGCACGCCCACGGGCAGCGGGGCGCGCGTTGTCGCCGCCGCCCAGACCGAGCTGCCCGAAGGCTGCCTGATCAACGGCGTCATCACAAACGAGGCGGACCTGACCGCCGCGCTCAAAGAGTTTTTCACCGCCAACAAGCTGCCGATGAACCACGTGGCGCTGATTGCAGGCGGCAGCCAGTTCATGCACCGCATCCTGACGCTGCCCGCCATGAGCGAGAAAAAGCGGATGGCCGTGCTCTCCCATGAGCTTGCCAGCGGCGGCGCCGAGGTCAAGGCTCCGCTGGACGACTACATGCTGCTCTCCCGCGATGCCAGGACCCGCGTGGATACCGTGCTGGCCACCCGCGTGGAGCAGAGCGTCATTGCCGGGTACGACGCGCTGGCCAAGGCCGTCGGCTTCAAGCTGTACAGCATCGACTTAGGGCTGGCCGCGCCGATCAAGGCCGTGCGCACGATCCCCGATTTGCAGCAGAAAACCTTCGTGCTGCTGCAATTTGACGATGACACGATCTCTGCCTGCCTGTTTGTGCAGGGGCAGTACACCTACTCGACCCGCAGCCGCCTGTTCAACCCGCGCGGTTCGGCGGAGTCCGGCACCGAGATCGCGCAGAAGCTCTCGGGCCTAATCCAGTTCCACACGACCAGCAAGAGCGAGCACCGCATTGAGACGGTCTGCTTTGCCGGCTCCACGGCGGACGACCTTGCGGTCTGCCGCCCGGGCTGTGAGGCGCTGGGCCTGCAGGTGGACCGCTTCCCGGATTCACCCACCGTCAAGCTGCCGTCCGGCACCGCGCTGGCCGATGTGCTTTACGCGGCGGGCAACCTGATCGCACGCTGATTTTTACCTGCAAATACTTGCCCCGGGGGCTTATCATTATGGCTATGAAACAGAACAACTTTTATCTGCGCTGGCAGAAGGCCGCCGGTGCGGCCAAGTCGGAGTCCCGCAGCCAGGGCCTGCGGACGCTGGTGCCCGGCCTTGCTGTCGTGGCTGTCTCCATGCTGGGCTGGGGTGTGCTGACGCTGCACACCTCGATGCTGAAAAGCCAGCGGGAGGACATCCTGAACTGGTGCAGCGACAATACCGAGCCATACCGCGCCGCAACGCAGGATTCCGAGTCTGCGACGCAGTTCCGCTTGCTGACCGACTATTCCGACGGGATGACCGAGCTGCTGAACAGCTACCCCGACGTGACCAGCAGTCTGCTGCACCGGGTCGAGGCTGCCGGCGGGTCCGGCATCACGATCCAGTTCACCGACTACAACGCATCGACGGGCGAGCTGCTCTTTAACGCGAACTCCTCCCAGGTCATCGACATTCCGGCCTACATCCGTTCCCTGCAGAACTGCGGGGTGTTTTCCACCGTCAGCTACACCGGCTACAAGGCCGATGACGACGGCTATTCCATCGATCTGCGCTGTGTGCTGGCAGCGCCGCAGCAGTAAAGGAGGGCGCTATGGAAATTGCACCAATGACAAAGCGCGATAAAATTCTGCTGTACGTCGTTCTGATGCTGGCGTTCGTTGTGCTTTTTGTCCGGTTCCTGCTGATTCCGGGCATTGAGAACCACCAGCAGGCCGACGCCGATCTGCGCGAGGCGCAGGACGCCCAGACCTCCATGCAGGATGCGATCATGCTGGCCGGCACCTACGCCGCCGAGAAAAACAACAACTGGGGCGAACTGCAGACCGCCAACGCCAGCTACTACAGCCTGCTGAGCAGTGACGAGCTGGACACGCTGGTGACAAGCCTGGAGCTGAACCACAATTTACAGCCCGACTCGCTGACCATCGGCGAGCCCGTGACCCAGAGCCTTACCTATTATACCGCCAGTGAGAACGCCGGACAGAGCGCTGCCCCCAGCGCAGCCGCGTCCGTCTTTGCCGGTGACGACGACAGTGATGACGACAGCATCACCGCTGACACCGCCGGCACGACGGCCCAGGGCAACGCCATTTTGCAGCAGATCTTAGCCTCCGACCTCATCCTGGACTATGACCAGCCGGGCTATTACCGCAGCGTGGCGATCAACTTCCGCTGCACGGGCGAGGACAGTGATTTTCTTTCGATGCTGGACGACATGGCCGCGAACTACCCGTCCGTACAGCTTGTATCCTTCTCCATCGATACCCGCAGCTTCGCCGACACCGACGGCAGCGCCGTGACGGCCACGGCGTTCAATGTATCCCTGAACGTGATCCTCTGTGACAAAGGAGGCGTACAGCCGTGAAAAACATCCGCCTCGGCGACGTTCTGATCGAGTTCGGCTATATCACGCCCGACCAGCTGAACACCGCCCTTGCCTACCAGAAAGAGCACCGCGACCCTGTCTCTTATACACATCTGACGCTGCCGACGAGCGATC
>OJPY01000042.1_pt1 | contig 98425 bp, 106 predicted proteins | sample 1598651 | NCBI WGS metagenome assembly OJPY01 (sample SAMN03922492, study PRJEB24848) | human gut metagenome | isolation source: stool sample | host: Homo sapiens | place: Germany | collected 2011-05 | reverse complement strand
AAAAAAAAAAAAAAAAAAAAAAAAAAAAAAAAAAAAAGAAAGAAAATGGATAATTTTAAAGTTTCCTTGGTCAAGTACATGTGCCCAATCTGCGGAGGAGTAGCTGAAGAGGTAATTGTGACAAACACTCGCCTTACAAAGGAGGCTGCTTCTGAAGTAGAGGAGTTAGATGGGAAGGCTATAGGATTTTCTGACCATGCCTGTAAGGAGTGTTCTGAGTATAAAGACAAAGTTGTGTTCTTTATTGGAATAGACCCAGAGAAATCTTCTAGTGAAGAAGTATATAGAACAGGGCAAGTTGTTGGGGTAAGAAATGAGACTCCTTTAATTGCACACTTCAGTAAGTATATACATTCCTTGAAGGATGGAACTAGATTCTGTTTTATTGATGAATTAGCAGGAAAGAAGATAGGATTATGGAATTAATAAGTAAAATATTTAGGCACAATGAAACTGATTAAACCATCATTTGAGATATGGGAACAACCTTCTGGACTTGAAGGAGTATATAAACAGATAGAGAGAGCAGGCAGAATATGCTATAAGTCAGAGGACAAGATTACAGAAGATTCTGCCAAGTCATTTGTAGATAGAATGATTAAGTCTGGTCATGGTGCTATGTTAGAGCATGGTACAGTATATCTTAAAGTATTCAATGTTATTGAAAACTCTGAGCTGATTGATAAATATAAGTCTAATAAGTATTCAGTAGTTAAAGAAGGAACAGAGGTATATAATTGTCATGGTGATATACTTTATGGAAGTTGTAAGTGCATTACTACTAACTACAGAGTATTGGTAGAGAATGGCTGGCTTGATGACTTAAAGTATATCTGTAAACCTACAGAGTTCCATGAGAAGAGAATCACTGTACACTTTGTATGTGATAGAGGCGTATCACATGAGTTTGTAAGGCACAGAGTAATGTCTTTTGCCCAAGAAAGCACAAGGTATTGTAACTATTCCAAGGATAAATTTGGCAATGAGCTTACATTTATTCAACCCTGTTGGTTGGATGATGAGAGACTGAAACTATATGGACCTTATCATACTGTAATAAGGGATAAATCTCTTGAAAGTATCTTCATTGCCAGTCTAAATAATGCTGAAAAGGATTATATTGACTTGATTGACTTAGGTTGGAAACCACAAGAAGCAAGAGCTGTTTTACCTAACTCCTTAAAGACAGAATTGGTTGTAACTGGATTTGTATCTGATTGGAATCACTTCTTTGACCTAAGAGCAAGAGGTACTACAGGTGCTCCACATCCTCAGGCTAAGGAATTAGCAGAACCTCTAATGAAAGAGTTTATTGCAAGAAAGTATATTAATAACTAAAAAAAAAAGTATGGCTTTTGGTACGAAGAAATCAGTTGTAGCTGCACCTTCTTTCAGTGAAAGAGTGGCAAGCATTAAGTCTATGTTTAAGACTGCACATGAGAATGCAAGTAATCTCCATGCAGAAATGGAGTCAGAGATTGCAAAGAAGGAATCTCAAATTGCTGCATTGCAGGAAGACATCAAAACTATTGGTGTTACTAAGCAGGAGGCTGAAACATTTATGTCTAATATAGAAAAGCTTATTTGATATGATTGAGCAAATAAATCAGTTAAAGCAAGGTTCCATTATTAGTGAGAGTTCTCACTATATTGTGAACAGAGTATCAGGCTCTAATGCTTGGCTTACTCAATTTAAGAGTGGTGACTGGTATGAGCTATCTGAAGAACTACACTAATTCTGCTGACTTGTTTGAAACTACAGTAAAGGTAACTAAGGAAGATAAGAAGGATGGTACTCTTGGTATTAGAAGTATTTGGGAGAACATCCATTCTGGTCAGGTATTTACTGTATGTTTCAAGAAGCAGGATAAACCTAAGAGTAAGAGAAAGTTACAGGAGGAGATTGATGCTATTGTAGAGCAGTTCTCAAATAGTATTGACACAGTTAAGAACAATAAGAAAGGTGTTGCAAATGCAGCAAAGAATCTTATTACTGAGCTGGTTAATAACCCTGTACTTCCTTATGAAGAAGGTGAAGATAGAGTTCTTAGAGGCTATAAGATTCAATTTGAATCAAGAGATGGCAGATATGATTGTGTAGATATGGACATTACTAAGACTGATAAAGAGTCAGGTATTAGACCAGTCAATATCTTAACAATCAAATGGCTCATATTCAATGGTGTCAAGTACATTGTTGAGTAATCTTATAAGGGAGAATAAGTTAAATACTTGTTCTCCCTTTAGCTTTTTGAATAAAAGCTTGTGTATTACAATTAAGTTACTTACCTTTGCATAAAAATTAATATTAATTTATATGAGTACAAAATGTTATAATCCTATTAAGGGAATTGATGACGTAATTGCTAGTAAAATTCAGGGTTGGAATGAGTATAGAGTAGCTACATTAAGAGGAATGTATGATGAATCACACTCATCTCCACTTGATACATCAGACCTTGATAAGGCTGTACAGGACTTGATCTCATATAGAAGAGACTTAGGAAAAATGAATGCAGAGTCTATCAAGACTACTAGTTCTAATTTATCTGAGTCTTATCAGAAGTTGAAGGAGTCTTTTAGTGCTGAAGAGAGATTTAATAGAATCAATATGATTTCTACTATGTTTTCTGACAGACTTGATGCCTTACAAGAAGCTAATCCTTTCCTAAGTAGGAAAGTTATATGTAATGGATTTGTTTCAAATGGTAAACTAGTGGCAGGTCAATTCTCAGTATTTGAAGGTGTTTATAATGACTTGCTTGAATACTATTCAGAGGCTGTTGAAGAAGGTGATATGGATACAGCCAATAGTTATAAGAAGGTTCTTGAAAACTGGGGAGCACTAGTCTCTCATGCTAGAATGAGATTGAGAGATACAGAGGAACTCAGACTTGGTGACAAGATAGAGTATGCAGATGATACAAATCCAGATAACTACAATGATAATAAGTTATCTGAATTATATGATGCTTCAGAGTCTAAAAGAGAAGCATGGCAAGAGACCTCTGATATGCACTCTGCATTTGGTTCTGTAGGAAAACAAGTAAGAAAACTTTTAGGTTCTATTCAGAGAGTTGAAAATGGAGAAGAAGTATATGATGACTTAGGTTTTCCTATAATGCTTGACCCTGTTAAAGCACACCAGTCTTTGATTGAAATATTAAGAGGTGTTACATCTGAAAGACAAATGATAGGTTTGCTTAGAAATGCCTCTAACAGTCAGACTTGGTTACAGCCTGTTATAGAAGAGCTTGAAAATAATGACCAGCTTAGGACACAGTTCTATGTAGATTTTAAGAAGAACTTTCAACCTTACTCTATCCTTCTTGAAGAGGTAAAGAATGGGTTAAGAACTTTCAAGACTCTTATATTGAATAGAGTTAATAATAGTCTCTCTGGTCAATACCTTACTAGTATCACTTTGGGTAAACAGGTTAATCCAAATACCTCTGTATTTAACAAGGATGGTAGTATCAATTGGAAAAACTTACAGAGTCTAAGAGAGTTGGTTAAGGAATATTTTCCAAGTAAGTCTGTAAGCATTACACCAAAGTTCTATAACAATAAAGAAACTTCTTGGCAAGAAAAGAAAAGAGTTCTCATTAAGATTACTGAAGCTTTGGGTATAGACATTGATGGTGGAACATTGGATAAGATTATGTCTAGTGGTAGAGACCTTCATAAGTTTACTGATGCTATCAGTGAGTTAGTAGAGTTTGGTACTGACAAGATTCTTAATAAGAAGGAGCTTGAATCACTTGATAAAGGTGAGTACTCTTTGTCTAATAGGTCTTTCAAAGACTTTATAAGATTTTCTCCAGCAGGCTCTACAGCAAAGCAGGGAGTTATAAGAGAGAAGATTGACAAGATGTTATCTATTGTAACTAAGAACAGAGAAGGTCTTAGACTTGAGTCTAGAGTAAGGCATAAAGATAAGAATGGTAATAATGTTACTTTGTTCAGTAATGTCATTCCTTCATATCTTGGAGACAGGATGGATAGAATTGCCAGTTTTGTGTCTAACAATGACAGGCAAGGTCTTAGGAGAATGATTGAAAATGAGTTCTTGGACTCTTCTTTCTTCATGGATAAGGATAATGGTACTATATTCAATAGGTGGTTGAGAGACCTTTATGAGAGTGGCTTAGATGAGAAAGATTTTGCTGCCAACTTTGGATTTAAGAGATTCTTAGGAACTTCTGATAATAGCTTTGAGAACTTTACTAGTAAACAACATACTATTGACATGATGGCAGAATATTTCTCTGAAAGACAGCTAAGTGCTAATAGTCAATATGCTTATTATCCTGTATTTATCTTAGGAGATAGTGGAGTATCTAAGTTTATTAAAGCTAAAAGATATTCTACTCAGGAGATACTTGATGGTCTGTATGATGTATATAGACAAGAGAGAAGAAGAATGGCTCTCACATCAGCAGCTAATACTAAGTTAAAAGAAGGTGGGTATTCACTTATTGAAAACTTCTCAAGTAAAGAGAATGAATATACAGCTCTTCCTTTCCTCAACAAGGATTACAAATCTCCTGATGGTACTGTAGGCAAGTATGCAGCTATGATAGGGGAAAATCCTTCAAAGCAGGAAGTTGTAAAGGCTATTCAAGCCTATATGGAGGAGGCTGTAAATAGCTTCAAAACAAGCCTTAATAACTTAGGTCTTCTTGAAACTAAAGAAGTATATAATCCTAAGACAAACAAAAAGGAGGTACAATATGTATATTTCAGTCAAGAAGTAAATGGTAATAAGTCTATAGATGAGGTAATAGCAGACTACTATTGGAATACAAAGTTTGCTACTATACAGCAGCTTCAATTGTTCACTATTGACCCGGCATTCTATAAGGGAACTAAAGACTTACAGAAGAGATATAAGGAAATACATGCCCCAGGCAGTGTATTAAGCCTTGAAGCTAGAGACTTTGATGGCAATCTTTATAGTGAGGATGGAATAGAAAGATGTGTTTATTTTGATGACATTAATTTAAATGCAGAAGTGTCTAATCCTGAATTCATGAAAGCTATTGAAGCTAAGTTCGGCAAGAACTCTCCAGTATATAAAGCTTATACTAAGAATACTCTTACTGATGGTCAGGGATATAGAACCCTTGAAAGCTACAGAAAAGTAATGGGTATGGCTGGTAAGTGGACACAGGAAATGGAAAATGTGTATAATACTATTAAACAGCTCAGAGCTGAATATGGTAAAGATGCTCAGATTCCTTCTGACAAACTTACTGAAGTTGCTAATATGTCTGTAGTATTTCAACCTATTAAACCTTATATGTACACTATAGAAAACTTGGCAGTAAATAGTACTGATAAGTTAAAAATTCCAGTTCAGCATAAGTATGCTGAAGCAGTACTTATCCCAGAGTTATTACCTGCTGGTAGTAAGTTAAGGGATATGGCCTATTGGATGGAGTCTAAGGGCGTAGATTTGGTAGGTTCTACTGAGATTGTTAAGGTTGGTGGATTTGGTTCTACTGATATATCTAAAGCTTCTAATGCTCAAGAGTTAAGTAATGCACTTGACAAGGCTTATATCCATCAATTAAGTTATGGTGATTATAGAATTCAGACTAATGTACCTGAGCATATTAATAGCTCTCAGTTATTTGGTACTCAGGTAAGAAAGCTTATTATGGCTAACATTAAAATGGATGACTATCACTATGAGAATTATGTTGGTGGAAAGAAAGTAAATCTTGGAGGTAAATATGGTGAGGTAAGATTGAATGGTAGAAACCTAGTTTCATTCTATAACTCTCTTATTGTAGCTAATATACTTAAGTCCTATGATTTATTTGCTAATGAAGTATCTGATATAAAGAAGTTAAGTGATAAACTTCTTCAGACTACTATCAATAATAGCAGGGAATCTATGGATAATATGTTGGCATATTCTTTGACAGGAGATGACAAGTTCTTGGTACCTTTGTTTGAAGGAGCATTGGAACATGATTCTTCTGCAATGCTATTCAGTATATTCAAGAAGAGAGTTAATAAGCAGTCTATTAAAGGAGGTAGTGCTGTTCAGGTATCTGCAATGGGTATTAAGGGATATGAAGAGTCTGGTGATTTACACTATGTTGTAGACCCTAATAATCCTAATAACATCTTATATGCAGAGTGTGAAATTCCTTGGGATATTAGTTATACTGATATTAATGGTAAGGAAGTAGCATTGGAGTTCAGTGATTACTGTAATGAAGATGGTACTCTCAAGACTGATAAGGATGGTAACACATTACTTGAAAAGAAATTCCCTAATGCTTTAAGTATCCTTGCTTATAGAATTCCTACTGAAAGAGATTACTCTATGATTAATCTTAGAGTGAAAAGATTCAGTCAGAAAACAGCAGGAGGTACTATCAAAGTTCCAGCACAAGGTACTACTATTGCAGGATTTGACTTTGATATTGATAAGCTGTACTTCATGAGAAATGAGTATAGACAGAGAGAATTATCATCTTCTGAAGTAGCTGAAATATGGAAGGAATTCTATGAAACATATCCCAACATAAAAGATGTCTTGAAGGAAGCTAGAGAAGAAGATACTGAATCTCTTAACAGACTTTACAAGTATTGGGATAAAGTAGGACTGCCTTACAGTTATAAAGAAGCTTTTGCACAGTTTATTGCTGATAGAGGTTATATCTCTTTTGAGAGTTATGACTTCAGTAAGTCTTCACTTGATAATACTAGAGCTGCTAGAAATAACATGCTTATAAAGTTAATTCAAGAAAGACTTATGGACTATGAAACCTTTGAGCAGAGATATACTCCAGGTGGATTTGCTAATGCTTCTAAGGCTGCCAGAACTTTAAGAGAGTTGTTATTTGGTAATCTTGAAGGTATTGTAAGTAGAGGAACTGTAGACTTCAATGCTATAGCTGAAAGAGCTAAAGATAGTAAGTCAGACCCAGAACCTAACTATGACCCTTCAGACCCAATGACTATCATTACTTATAATCAGCAGAATCAAGTAGCTGGAAAGTTGATTGGTATATTTGCTAATCAGAATACTAATCATGCTTTCTCCTCTTTAATGAGTGAGTTCACTCTGAAGGACCCTATTAGATTTGCTGGTCATAGTTATAATGATTTGTTACATGCTCCTAAAGGTATTGATGTTGATTTGAATGTTGCAGAGTTCTTGGCAGCTTCTGTAGATGCTGTAAAAGACCCTGTATTGAATTTCTTGAACTTGAATACTATAACTGCTGATGCTGGTGCTGTATTAGCTAGAATAGGTTATACAACCCAAGAGATTGGTTTGTTATTTAACCAACCTATAATTAAAGAGATATGTGAGTATAGCTTTAATAATGGTGTTACTGCTGATATGGCAATGAGAGAAGTAGTTAAGAACTATATGGGAGATGATACAGAAAGTCCTAAAGCTAACCCTGATGAAGACTTCTCTATCAACAAACTTGCATTGAATATTGTCAATGATAGAGTTATGAGAGAGCAAGGTAAGAATGCTATGGATAATCAGTCATTCAAGGCTGACCAATTGAAAGTAGCAGAATTATTCTCTCAGATTCAGACAGTAGCAGGTGATATTTCCCAGTTTGTTACTTCATCTAAGTTTACAGCTTCTAATGCAGTTGGTTCTACTTTTGGTGATTTATATTCTCAACAGATGAAAGTCAAGAATTATATTGATAAGTTTGTTGTTAAGAATGGTAAGAATGCTTTGTCTGTAAATATGAAAGTTACAGATATTATAGATTCTCCTATAACCAATAACACCAACTTGCAAGGAAGTAATCAGGAATATCTTAAAAGTCTTATTGAGAATCCTTTGGCTTATGAACAGGCTATGTATGATATGAACAGGAGAGCTGGTATGTTACTTAACAGTTACTATCCATATAATACTCCTTCATATAGTGGAGCTAGAAATAGATTAGCAGAACTTACTAAGAGTAATTTCTTAGATGCTGATACAATCAATAGTATCCATAGTGATATGCTTGTTTATATGCTTTCTCAGCAAGAGGATAGTTTATTTAATGGTGAGATGCCTACTAAAGATGGTATTCCAGCCAGAGAATATTATACTAAACACTTTGCTAAAGAAGTATTCAATACTCTTGAAAGTAATCCTGATTTGAAGTCTCTCCCTTTATTCCAGTATATGCAGTTTGTTACCAATGAAAAGACTGGTGATATAAGTATGAATGTACAGGGAATAGGTGGACTTGCTCCTTATCAGAAAGATGAGTTGAAAGAAAGTTGGGCAGAGTTACTTAAAACAGAGCCTGACTTAGCTAGAGACTTGTTCATGTACAATTTCTATAAGCTAGGATTTACATTCAGTCCTTTAGCTTTTATGAACCTTGCTCCTACTGAATTGAAGCTTGCTATCAAAGTAGGAAGAAAGTGGGATTCTAGTGCTAATGATGGAAATGGTGCATGGGTTGAAAGGAGTTATGTAGACTTCCTTAATGATGTTAAGGAAGGTACTGTTACTGCTAATAGTGAGAAGTTTGCTAAACAGTATATATTGAATCATCTTGATAACAGGAGACTGGTATTTACAGCAAAAGGAAGCAATCTTAAATATCTTAAAACATTAGTTTATAAGAATGGTGAAGCTGTTTCTAACTTTACTCTAGATGTCAATAAACTTGGTGATGATGCTAAGAACTATACTATTAAGGATAGTACATTACCAAAGAACTGTGTGGCATTCAGACCATGTATAGTAGTAAATGGTATAACATATATATGTGATAGTAGCAATGATAAGTTCAATGTAAGTTATGATGGGTCTATAACCTATTATAAGGTATCTCAATTAGGTACCACTAATAAATCCCTTCAATATGTATCTGACTCAGAATCTAGATTGACAGACAATGAGCAATATGATAACAATATGGAAGGTAATAGCTCTCAGGAATTTATTCCTGAAAATACTCCTAACTCTTTCAATAGAGAAGAAGCTATCAATCAGATAATTGATTATGGCATCAAGAATGGAGAATTCATGGCTGAACAAGTGGAATCTATAAAAGAGTATCTTAATAGTCAGTCAGATGTAGACCTATCAGACACTGTCAATGCAATAAGGAATGAGATTCAAAATAGTGGTTTAACTGATAATACAGGAGAAAAAGTTTGTTAATATGGCAGATAAATGTTCAATTTATGCTCATTGCACAAACTCTAAAGGTGAAGTAGTAGAAAGCAGGTTATTCAAAGACCTGCTTCACTACACTTCTAATAATAGGGAACTTGCAAAGGAGTATTATGGTATAGGAATTAATCCTAAATTTCTTGAAAAGGTACAAGGAAGTGCTAAGTTTGATGAGAATGGTGAAATTACTTTCCAATCATTGAGAAGTCTTGCTAAGCTTAATGTAGACAAAGATACATTGATTAATACTCTGAATAAGGATATAAACTCTGGCATTTATGATTATGAGGAAGCAGTAAACAGACTGCAATCTTTTAATAGAAACAGCCAGTTTAATAATGAATTTATGGCTACCATTAAATCTACAACAGATGGTAAGTATTACTTATCTGTAGTTGAGAAGAATCCTTCCAATGAATTAGCCCTTAATCAGGAAATCTCTAATAGGACTCTTCAAGACAGGATTAAATACTACCTGAATAAGGCTGGAGTCAGTATAGAATTCATTGAGAATGATGAGAAGGTAAATGGAAGGTATAGTACTAAAAATGCCAAGAAGACTGCTGATGGCCTATATCAGTTAATACAAGTAGCTAATGGTAAAAATGTAACTGGTGTATTGGCAGAAGAGGCAGGACACTTTGCTATAGGTGCCTTAGGAAATTCCCCTCTAGTAGAGAGGCTTATGAGGTTATTAACTCCAGAGGTACAAAAGCAGATAGTAGGGGATGAGTATGATAGTAAATATCTAGGAGAGTCTTCCAGAAGAGAGATAGCTGGTACCTTAGTTGGTCAGGCTATAGCAGGTAATATAGATGATAGAGCACCTTGGCAATCTCTTGTTAAGAGAATAGTCAATACAGCCAAGAGAATATTTCATAGCATAAAAGGAGATAGCATTGCCAATGCTGCATTAGAGGCTGAAAGAATTGCAGATATGATAGCTAAGGGATTTATGTCTCCCAACTTTACAGGTAGTGTAGAAGAGGCTATTAAAACCAAGGAGACCTTATATAATGCTCCTACTTCCTTTAATGTTAAAGTATTCAAGCAGGCTGTGAACAGGCTTAAATTGCAAGCTTCAGAGATGAAGTCTATCAGTAATACATTATTTGATAAATTCAATAATATAGTGGGCCAGGTTGAGAGTGGTAGAAACTTAAATGTGCCCTCTTCATTTGCAGATTCAATTGCTCTTGAAGGGATAACAGAAGCTATATCACTAATGAGTGACTTAATGGTAGCTGAGATACCTGATATATTGGCATCAATTGACTTTGATAATGTAACTGACTTCAACTCCAATATGCCAGCTAATGCTAAGGCACTAAGAGTTGTTAGGGCATTTGCTAGGAATGCTCTTGCATTAATAGACCTTATAAACTCATCTACCTCTAACATATCTGGGGCAAATAGATTACTTGGAGATACAAGGAATGTTATAATTACTGACTCTCTTGGTAACAGAGTATCATATAACTTATTAGATATTACTGATAAGTTGAACAAGCTACTTACTGGTAGAAATGGATTGATTAATGAACTCAAGAATAAGGAAAGTCAATTCTTCCTTAAATTCCTTGAAGGTGCTAACTATGGCAATAAATATATTACAAGAGCAGCCAGAGTCATATTCAATTGGAAAGGTAGAGGCAATAACAAGCTTATTGAGTATAGAGATTCAGAGGACATTCCTATATCAGATTTGATGAATGACTTGGAGAGTGATATATCTCTGTTTGAAAGGTTCCTTGCATCTATGTCTAACAATTCAGATGTTATAGGTCAGTTAGCAGATAAGACTGTGAAGCTAGCTAATAAGTGGGCAGATGATATGACTATTCAAGCTCAGGACCAACTTAGGGTATTACAGTCTAGGTTAAAAGATATTAAGCTGAGTAATACTGATATTTTTGTTGAAAGAAGTAACAGGGATGGTACTATAACAGGAAACATTATATCAGCATACTGCTGGGGAGATTATGAAAATGACTGGCTAGACTTCAAGAAACAAAGTATAGAGGAGTTTAACCAAAAGTACCCTAATCTTGATGGAAAATCTGACTTTGAAAAAGCATTGCTATGGGATAACTTCTTTAAACCTAAAGCTAAAATATGGCATAAGGGAGATGCAACACATATTGCCCATAGTCAGTGGGACAATCAGCAGCAGATGTACATTCCTAGCTCTGACTATGAAAGTGAACAGTATAAGAGAGATATACAGCCATATCCTGAAAGGGTAAAATGGCTTAATGAGTATATGCAACTTAAAGCTGATTTGGATAGTAGACTGCCTGAAGGTAGTATGCCTTTACACAGAATGCCTCAATTCAAGGGTACATTCTCCAATAAGATTAGGAATAGGAGATTATTTGAAAATTCAAGTAAGGCTACTATACATACTGTAATGACTGAAATGAGAGATACTTTCTGTGAGGACAGTGAAGATACTGATTTTGGAAGTCAGCAGACATACAATACTATAGATGAGGATATGTTCCATAATCAACTTGCATTTGAAAGGGAGAAGATTAATAGGGTTCCTCTATATGGGGTCAACAAGCTGAAAGACCCTTCTGAGCTATCTACTGACTTATTCTATTCTACATTTGCTTATGCAGGAATGGCAAATTCTTATGCAGCTATGAGTCAGGTTGTTGATACTCTTGAAGTTGGAAAGGAGGTTCTTAATAGGAGGACTGTAGAAGGTATTAACTCAGAAGAAAGTAGATTGAAGGATAAGTCTAGGGCTTATAATAGATACCTTAAATTTCTTGATAAACAAGTATATGGTATTGGAGTTCCAAAGCTGAAGATTGGCAATAAGCTAGTGCTTAATAAACTATTTGGATTTCTTACTGGATTTGCAAGTAAATACTTCTTAGGAGGTAATATTGCAGGTGGTATGGTCAATGTTGGAACTGGTTCTATAGAAATATTTAAGGAAGCTTTCTCTGGTGAATACTTTGATGTAAAAGATTGGGCCAAGGCACATAAATCCTATTATGGAAGTTTCATGCAGAATTGGTGGGGATATGGAAAGGAATTTAAGGAAGATAAAGTATCCTTAATGATTAGGCATTTTAATATACTTAGTGAAAATAGAGGTAACCAAAGAGCATGGCACACAAGAGATTCTAGGATACTTAATATGTTCGGAGAAAGCCTATTCCTACCATATAAAGCAGGAGAGCACTACATGTCTTCTATGTCTTATCTTGCTTTAGCTAATAAAATTAAGTTGTATGATTCTAATGGCAACAGAATATCATTATTTAATGCTTATAAGGTAGTAGATGTTGAGGATGAAAGTGGAAATGCAGACCCAAAATATGGCAAAACTCTTAAACTAGAAGGCACATTCTTTAAGAGTAAAGAGGGTGTCAAAGAATATAACTTTATACAATCTATAATAGGTCAGATAGATAATGTTCTTAGTAACCCTTCCCCTTTTGGCTCTGTGCTGAATCTTAGTCAGGAAGAGTTAGATTATATAAATTCCAAGGGCTATAATCTAGCTGACATGGCAGATGTTAAAACAAAGCTACTTGAGGATTCATATAAACTTACTTGGACTATTGATGATGAATCTGCTTTCATGGATAAAGCCAGAGAAATAAACAACAGATTACATGGTATCTATAATAACCAAGATAAAGTAGCTTTCCAACAGAATATGTTTGGTAATATGTTGCTAGCCATGAGAGGTTATGCCTTAGGTATGCTTGAAAGAAGATATGGTGCAAGCAAATATAATACTATACTTGGTGGAGAAACTGAGGGTTCAATGAGAAGCTTAGCTAAAGTTATTGCATCTACTTTTACTGATAGAGGAGGCTTTGGTTTAACTATGAGAGCCATATTACTGCCAGTTAGTAAGAAGACAAAACAAGCAATGCTTAATGCTGGATTCTCTGCTAATCAGTATTATAATATGAGGAGAAATATGGGTGATGCTATGTTTATCCTTGCATTAACTCTACTAAAGATATTGACTGCTAAAGGTGGTGGAGATGATGATGACAAAGAATCTGAGGAGGAAGTAGACACTACTACTGGTATAGTTTACTACTTTGCAGCTAGATTGTTGAGAGAGCAGTCTGCAATGAATACTGCTTGGGGTATGGTTGATGAGTCACAAAATCTTATGAGTATGATTCCTGTTGGTGTAAGTGGTCTTATAGATATTTCTAATCTGGCATACCAATTTGGTGGAAGCCTTGTAGCTGATGAAGATAATAGTGAATTTTACTATCAATCTAAGAAAGAAGGTATGTATGAGAAAGGAGATTCCAAATGGGAGGCTAAATTCTGGAGAATGTTTCCTTATCTTAGAAGTAACTATGTATGGGAACACCCCTATGAAGCAGCTAAATCTTATGAGTATGGTAGAAAGGTTAGAAACTAATAAAACAATAAAGGCTAGAGAGGTTATCCTCCCTAGCCTTATTTTTTTTTGCCTTAGAATGGAACTTTAACTCCTTTACATTTAAGTTCATGCTCCATCTCTTCATCAGAAAGTTGATTCCATGATTCTTCTGTATATCCTACAGACTCTAGTACTTTAATGGTTTCTTCATTCCATAATGATACACCATCCTCAGTTATAAAGTTTTCCCAAACTCCCCAAGTTAATCTTGAAGGTATTAGCCTTGTAGGTTTAGGATTTACCTTAGTACCTGACTTCTTCTTTCTTCTATCTTTAACCTTTCCTATGTTTAATCCTGTATTTAAATCAACTGTAGGTTCAGTATTGTCAGCTACTGTAACTTCTTCAACTTTAACTTCTTTGGTCTCAGTAGGAGTAATAGTTTCAGTACTAGTCTGATTTACTGAAGCATCTTTTTCTTCAATCATCTTCTCTATTTCAGATATTTGAGACTTCTCAATATCAGTTAATTTCTCATATTGTATATTAGGCTCTCTATATCCTACTTCCTTAGGTCTAAACAACTGAGGCTTAGCATTTCTATATTCCTCACCATTAATAGCTAATTGATTACCTTCTATTACAGTATATTCATTAGTGCTGTTCTTCCAACCTTTAGGTTCAGGGTACTCAACTTGTATAGGAATAATATTCAGGCTCTTAACACTAATACCATAAGTATTCTCTAAGAACTTCTTATACAAAGATAATTGTCTTGCATACTTCTCTTCCTTATGTTGGTCTATGGAACTCCTTACAGTCTTCATATCATAGATATAGAAGTTACCTTCTTGGTCATAGGCCAGTAAGTCAAGTGTTCCAGCAACATCTATAGTATGTACTTTTCCTTCAGAATCTGTAACATTTAATGTACCAGTAACTGTAACATCTCTAGGTATTATAGTCAATCCCATAGCATCAAAAGAATTTTTCAGACTTTGGAGTTCTTGCACAAAATGTTTCCATTGTGCATTAGTAGCATTAGGATAGTCATAGAAGAAATCACTTATTAATTTACCATCCTCATGGAACTCTCCAGCAAAGAAATCTCTTACAAATTCATCCACACTAGTTCCTATATTTGTAGATGGTAATATCCAAGGACTATTAGGGTCAAATCTATTACCAGCTTCAGCATCTGCTTGAATTATTGAAGTTATTCTTGAATACTTCTTTCCTGTCTTAGTGTTAATATATCCACTTCCATCAGGAGCCAGTTGTATCAATTTAGAGTCCTCTGTAATTCTATCAGCTATAACTCTTGCTGCTTCTAACTTAACATTAGTCTTTTCTTCTACCTTTCCTTCAAGTACAGTACCTGTCTCACTATCTATTATAGCTTTATCAGATTGCACTTGGTCAGTAGCTGATACAGTAGGAGTATTAACAGGAGTAGAAGGAGTAGCATTACTTGGGTTAGATACTTCTACTGGTCTTATAGTTTCACCTGTAGAAGTGAAAGGGGACCTAACTTCTATTCCCTTAACTTTATACTCTATACCTTCATTACTCATTTCCAATATACCATCATCAAAGGCATTAGCTAGATTTCCCTTGACAGTATCTATACTATTTCCACTTTTTGGGTACTCTACCTGCCACTTTATAAAATCAAAGTTTCCCATCTTCCTAGTTTCAGTTCCATCCATTATAAGATTCCTAAAGAACTCAAACTTAGTTTGTGGAGACATTGTACCATTAGTTATCCTACCTACTAGTATAGTAGTATTACCATCTGAGATACTTATAGAGAACATTCTTCTTCCATCCTCTAATATTTCTTCAGTAGGTGATATTACATATTTCCAATTCTGATTAGGCAGAATAAGATAGTTATTCATCTTTCTAGTCAGAGTATTAGACAGCTCATTTAATCTATCAGCAAACTCACTAGTAGGAACTAATTGCCCATCTACTCTATCCAATGTAATTTCAGAGTTATCAGGAAAGCTGGAAGACATTTCATCCAATACAGTACCTGCCTTGATTAACCTACTATTAGAATTTAATAGGGCATTTATATCACCCTCATTAAATAATTCTACTATAGACTTATTAGAGTTTCTGTCAACAGTGTTAGAAATAGACCTTATAAATACTCTAAAGTCTTTTACACTATCTTTCAAATTAGGTACATTTACATATAGGTACTTGTTACTTTCAGAGAATCCTAATCTATCAAGAAATGCTTTTCTCATTTTAGCATATATAGGATTCTTATACCTATCCCTCTTTGGGACACTTCTTAATGAGGTTTGGTCTTCCTTACTTAAAGTATTAAAAGATAGATTTTGTGCATTATTATTAGGTTTACCTACTGGTACTCTTTCAGGAGCCTTAGCAACTATTGATGCTAATGTTGAAGTCAGTATATTACCATTCTTATCCCTTATGAGTTTTCCAGATTTTTGGTTTCCCACTAACTCTCTTATCCTTCCTACATTTCCTACACCTTTATAATTACTAGTATTAGTTGATGGGAAAGTACCTATAGGCTGATACTTCTTGTTATCTATGATTAATGTACCATTCTCATCCTCAACCACTGCTATTATAGGAATATCCAAGTTAGTATAATTAGCTCCATTAGATTCCATATTAGCTTTTATTTCTTGAGCTAATATATTATCTGTTACAAAATATACTCTAGTAGCATCTTTACCAGTCTTTAACTTTCCACTTCTTATAAAAGACTCTATATTGTTCTTATCCCAATATTTAACTATTGGGCTATCTGGGTAATTCTCCCTTAACCACTGTATATCTGAAGAGTCTATTAAAGAAGACATTGAGTTATTATCAAATATGCTTCTATTGGTATCTTGAGTCTTCTGCCTTGCTCTATCAAATAGTGAAGGTTTCTTGTTTTCTGAAGCTCTCTCTTCTTCCTCCTTTTCCTTTATTTTTCTTTCCTGAGTTTGGTTTGTAATTTTAGATGCAGCCTGCCTCAGTAATGCAGATGCCTGCATAGCATCCTCATCATTTTCATCAGCTGAAGTATCTAACTGATTAGCCTTTTGTACTAAAGCTTCACTTAACTCATCTGGGTTTTCAAACTCATTCTTACTGAAGCTGTTTAGTATTTCCTCTGCTGTATTCTTTGCATTTTCTGAATAATTATCAGAAGAGTTTCTTATAACTCTTGACCCCAGTTCAGCACTTTTAGCTATATCATCATTACTGTTTTCTCTAAATTCCTCTATAGAGTTATTACTCTCCTGTCTTGAAGAAGTATCAAATGGTTCTGGTTTTTCATCTGATTTCTTATCTTCTTTACTCTCAACTGTATTATCTGTAGTTGCTGAAGTAGTATTATCAGCTGGTAAAGACTGTTCCTCTACAGTCTTCTTTGCAGACTCATTGGCTTCCTCTAATGTAGTAGCTGCTGAACCAAATATGCCAGGCATAGGATTTACAGGCTTAGCAGGGGCAGATTGTTCTGTTGTAGTACTTTGTACCTCTACTGGCTTAGAGTTATTAGCTCTTTCATCTTCATCCCTTTTATAGTTCTGCATTACATCCTTATAAGTCTGTATTGCTTCACCAATACTAGTAAATACAACTTTAGTCTCATCAGGAGAGTTAGAGTTTATATCTTCTACATACTTTTGGAATAATGAGTTACCATCACTATCTACTTCAGACAGTGAATTAACAACAGCATTCTCATCATTCAAATCAACTCCATTGTTACTTAAATACTGTAGAGATAATGCAAACATATCTGCATCATTAGCATCTATATCCCTAAAAGCATCATCATTTACTATCTGATTAAATAAACCTTCAAGAGTTTTTCTATCATTCTTATATCTCTCATAATTAGAGTTATTTGATTTGGATAGAGCATTTATTATAAGTCTTTGTTCTCTAGGAGACCCATTATCCATAAGTTTATCCATCTTCAGTGCAAAGTCCTTATAATCAGATATTTTATCTATAGATTCATACTTCTTCTTAGTAAGTACATCAGATGCAGCCTGCTTAGCTCTTTGAACATACATATTAAAGCTGTTAGGGTCTCTCAGTATCTCATTGTATTGAGTCAAGAATGACTGTTTAGCCAATTCCATTCTTCCAGCATCCTGTATCTTATTGTAGAAGTTTATATCCTTAGATGTACCTCTATCTATAAGATTACTTATAATATCTCTTTGCTCCTCTGAATAATTTGAGAGATTTTCTTTATTCATCATAATAGCTCTATCTATTGCAGGCAAAGCCATTATTTCAGAGTCATTTAATACAGTAGACTCCTCTTCTACATTATCAATGCTCTTTAATGTATTAAGTACCTTATTAATAGATTTCAGCTTAGCTTTCTTCTCTTTCAGGATTGTCTTTTCAGAGTCTGTAAGGTTATCCTTCCTATTATTCAGATTATCAATATCCTTGCTAATGCTCTGTAAGGAGTTAGATAACTCTTCCTTAACTTTTTTAGCCCTACTTAATGAGCCATACCTACTTACAATATCTCTTAGTTCAGGAGACATGTTACTAACAGGCTTAGAGCTGTCAGTTATAAGAGATGCTATATTACCAAGTTCAGATTCAATCTTCTTGCCTCTACTATCCCAATCCTGCAAAGACATCTGACCAAATATAAGAGCTTGCTTTGTATCTTCATCTACATTGCCTAATGTTCTATCTATCTTATCAGACTCCTTCTGTATGGTATTAATAGTATTAAGTAGTTTATTGGCATTACTCTTTAACTGGTTAAGTACTTCTGTATCACTAACATTACTATCTTGAGTATTGATGTTGTCCCTCATAGATTTAATATAGCTATTAGCCTGTTCTGTACCTTCTTCAAGGTTAGCTACAGTAATAAGTTCATTCATAAATGAATCATAATACTGAGTTCCCCTCATCTTATCTAACATGAATACATCATTGATAGTCTTACCTAACAAGCTGTTTCTATATCCAAACTCATCATTACTTTTAGCATCACTCTCCATCTGCTTTGCCCAGTTATATGTACCTACTATACCATCAAACTTAGCTTTGTTATTAGGGTCTCTTAACCAAGTTTCTAAGGTCTTAGCATCATCATATAATTGTCTTTTTGTCTCAGCATTCTCTCTTATAGCATTAGTGATACCACTTCTCCAAGGCATTAGTCTGGTTATATGACCTAACCTGCTCTCTCCTTCTCTTCTAGACAAGTCAATTTCAGTATGGTATTTACCATCACTTCCTTTCACTCTTTTAGTATAATCTCCACCTCTAAATACAGGAGTTCCCATAGCTGAAGATATAGCACCATAAATACCTGATTTAATGGTTTCATTATCTACCATAGATTCACCCATAGATAGTAGGGCTGCTGTAAAATCTCCAGCCATATAATCACCTACTTCAGCAGAGCCATCACCATTATATTTATTTTCAATAAACTGATGAATATTATTGGCTGCACCTCCACTCATTGTAGCATTAGATACACTCTGTAAGTACTCTTCTGTAAATTCACCAAGTGGCTCTTTTGCTATATTCCAAGTTTGTTTCCAAGCTCTATACTTAGGAGTTACAGTAGTATTTGCACCTGAGCCTGTTATATCAAATTTACCTTTAGGAGTTGCCCAATTAAATAGTCTTGACTTTTGAAGAGTACCCTGTACAGTAGAAGACTGCAATCCAGCTTTTAATGTTTGGTTTATTACTCCATTAATAGCTGAGTTCACTAAGAAATTATTAACTCCTGCTTTACTAGCAGCAAACTCTGCCTGATTTAGGGCTTCTTTATACTTAGATGAATATTCATCCCAAGCTTGCTTATATAAATCATCTAAAATCTTCTTTGACTCTTTATTAGGGTTAAAAGAAGAAGTCATCCTTCCTGTTTCTCTATTCCTAGTGAGTTTTGACTTATTGTAGGCTTCCTGCATTCTTTTATTATACTCAGCCTCATACAGTTCCTTAAATCTTCTATCTACATATTTAGATTGAGCTTCTGCTATTTTTTTCTTGGAGTCCTCTAGAACTTCTAGTTTAGTATTAAGCCCTTCAATAACACCCTCAGTAGTTCCAGCAAGACCAGGGATAACAAACTTATTAGTAAAGTTTTCAGCCTTTTGAATAGAATTGAGAGTGTTTCTAGCCTGCATTAACTTCTGAGTAGTACTACCTGTCTTACCTAACATTGTAGCACCCTTCATGCCTTTAAATGCCCATCCAGCCAACTTGGCCTCTCCATATCCAGCTAGCATAGATGCTGCAGTAAATCCTCCTGACTGCATGGCTACAGGTATAGTATTTACATTGAATATTTGGTCAAATAAACTATCTGAACCACTTTGTTGTCCTTGAGTCTGCATTACCTCCAACTCAGATAATCCACTCTTTTTAGCTTCATCTAAGTTAATTATTGTTCCGTATTGGGTAACATCATTACCAAATCTGGTAATATCATTATCCATTACAGAATTCATAAAATTCTCAAACCCATTCAGGCCTTTTACATCCTTATAATTGCCAGCAACATAGTCATAAGCACCTTTGAGCATACCATAAGTTCCTATAAGTGCTCCTGCTGCTGATGCCCCCATTCCTACAAAACCATTCCATGCCTTTTCAAACAAGCTTTGGTTCTTTGATGCTGTATCCTGCATTTTACCTTGCAGCCATATATTAGCACTTTCTTCTCCATAAGCATCTCTCTTGGCATTATACTCAGTAGCAATATTTTGCCAGTCATTATTTGTAAAGGGAAGATAATCAGTGTTTTTATACTTTCTATAATATGGTGATACACTCTCAGCAACAGTTCTTATATCTTTTACAGCATGGTCCCTATCATAGGCATTTTTAGCATAATCACTACTATACTTCCTCATAGCATTATCATAGGCTATTGACTTAGCCTTGAAAGCCTCTTGCTCTTGAGGAGACAGTTCATATCTTATAGGCTCTCTGACTCTAGTTGCATCTGACTTTACAGTAAATAAATCATTATTGGCACTATATCTTTTTGCACTTCTCCTAACTGCTTCAATAGAATCAGTATAGCTTTTATTATAAAAGGCATCCCTCTCTTCAGGAGACATCTGTTTAAGGGCAGAGTAATCTTCTCTGCCCTTAAACTTTGCCTTAAACATTTCATTTCTATACATTCTTTCTATTTCATCAGAAGATTTTCCTGAAAGATATGCACTATATTTCTTTTCCCAATTGGCTCTATCCTGAGCTGTCAATCCTTTTAATCCTTCTAAAGCCATATTATTAATTTATAAATCTCCAAACCCTATAGGTTCTTGAGATGTATTTGATTCACTTTGTTTTAATCTTATTTGGTAATGGTCATCTGAGAATGAGTCATGGTCTCTCCATACTTCTACATCATCAAATGTTAAGCCATACTCAGCTAACTTAGCTGCCAAATTAGTCTGCATTGAGTTACTTAGGTCAGTAAATGATATTTGTTCTTCATCTCCTGTATCAAAGCCCTTTCTCTTAGTAGTCCACTCTTCATTAGATAATCCTTCTTGGAAATCTGTAGTAGCACTAGAGTTGTTCCACATCTTAAATTGTAATCCAGAGAATGGCTTCTTATCTTTATTCTGACCTTTTGAGACACTAGTAGATTTAGGGGCAGCCATAATTTCAACCTTTCCATCAGGGTGTGTTATCCTAACTCTTCCACCTCCAACATCTTTAACTCTATCTCCATTAGGTAATTCAGCTCCTAACTGCTCATCTTCCCATCTATCCTTAGACCACTCAAACTGTTCTCTAGCTAAAGCTAATCTTTCTCTTTCTGCTGGGTCTATATATCCCCTATTAGCTTGATAACTTTCATTATATGATATTCCAGACATTATACCACTTATAGTATAGTCTATAGCTCTACTTAAATTTTCCTTTGTAACTCCTGACTGTGATACTATTCTATTTATAGCATCTTTAAGTTCAGGTATATTAGATTGGTTTAATAAGAACTCATTAGCTGCATCTGCTCCATATCCCTGTCTTATCTTCCAGTATTGACCTTGTAATGCAGGAGATACATTCATCATTCTTGATGATGCAGATATAGCAGCTTCCTTACCTTTCTTATATAAATCATCTCCACTAACTGAAGTATAACTTAACTCTGGATTGTCTAGAAGGTCATCTAATGATATTAAAGAGAAATCCCTGTCAAACATGATTGATGGATTAGCTGCTCTTAACTTTCTCTGTTCTTCTGCTAACTTGCTTCTTTGATTATATACTTTCTCTATTGGTACTATATCCTGTGAGTACCTATTCCTCATATTTAACAGTTCTTGCCTACTTGAAGCATTTAATCCTTCTCTTGCTAGTTTACTTGCCTTATCTTTGAGTTCATCTGAATATGTCTTATACATTCTATAAGCCTTAGGATCAGTCTGTTTATTAGCAAGTTTATCCCATATATTAGCTTTAGTAGCTAACTCTGAGTATTGATTTTCAAGTTCTTGATGTGCTTGTGTAGCCATTAAAGCAGGCTGAAGTAACTCTTGGTAAGAGAAAGGACTGAATTTTGACCCTACCACTAATGAATAATTTGCCATGTTACTTTCTCCTCTTTTTAATAGTTAAATACCCACCTTTACTTCTTTTCTTACTTGCCTTCTTCATTGACTCAAAACTTTCTGCAAAGTGAGCTTGGTCATCTTCTTTAGATTTATCACCTAGACCTTTATACTTGCCCATCCAATCATACAATAGAGCAGAGTTCTTTTCTATCATATCCTTAGTAAATTCCTCTTTACCAATACTTCCTAATGAGTCAAATAAGTTAGTAAGATTAGCACTCATACTAGCACTTCTTCTATTATCAATAGCATCTCTCATTGCCATAGCCTGTGCTACTCCACTTAATCTTGAACTCCTTGCCTTTAATGCAGCTTCCTGATTAGCCATTGCAGCTTTGAGTCCCATTTCTGAGTTAGTCATATTAGTACCTCTATTGAATGTCTCAACAGCTTGTCTCTGTGCTAGATTATACTCTTCAGCTTGTCTAGCCAAGTCTCCTAATCTGCCTAAAGCATTATAGTCTGCTGCAAGTAAAGCTGCATTTCTTGAAGGACTTGTAGTATTCATAATAGCCCTTCTTGTAGCACCTGCCTGTGCATTAAGTTTATTCAAATAGAAGCTTCTGTCAAAAGGTCTATATTGTAAGTAGTTGCCTATTGGAGTATATTCTACTGGAGTATAATTACCTGCTTGATTAGCTGCTTCAAGTATTGTATCTGCACTTGTATAGTCTGGTCTACTGAATAAGTTCTGTCCTAGTCCTATTGCAGCTCCTACTACAGGTGCATATCTTAGCCAAGTAGCATCAAATCCTCTTCTATCTGTATTACCCTTTCTTTTGGGTACCCTAACTTTAGCAGGAGTTGTACCTTCCACATTAGAAGGTATATCATATCCTACTTCACCAATACCTGATATTTCCATAGGAGACAGGCCACTAAATCCTGCATAAAGCCCATCAATACCTATAGGCTCTATGGTAGAAGGTATGTCATAATCCACATATTTAATCATGCTGGGTCTCTTTGCTGTAGCTGTAACCTCTGGCATCTCTCCTGATTTCCAAGAACCAAACACCGGAGTATATGTGTAATCATCAGGTATAAGACCTCCTTCTGCATATTGTACTCCTTCAAGTCCATATTGCCCCTGTCCTCTAAGAGCCTCTTGCTCCTGCATTAACTTTATGAGACCATCTTCCAGCCCTCTCTTGCTTATTGGGTCATTGGGTCTTTCCTCAGACTCCTTTTGAATCCTTTTGGCAGCATCTGCAAATGTCAGACCTTTGCCACCTTTCAATTTATACTTCTGCTTCACTGAATCAGGTACTTTAATCCTGTTACTAAATACATAATCATTATAAATCACCTCTCCTTCTTCCACAAGATTAGGTATTCCATTATAATCAACCCCAATCTGTACTCCTTCATGTGGATTCTCTTCATGGTATCCTCCATTATTTATAACAGTGACACCATTGGTAAAATCTGCCCCATGAGTACCCATGAGGCCACCATCTCCAAATGGATTAAAAGGTATTTGTATATTAGGTTTGGTAATAGTTCTCATATTATAATCTGATAAGTCAGACAGACTGGGAGTGTGCATCTTGTCATATACAGACCTTGCCTTCTTTCTTTTAGAGGTTCTAGAGAACTCCTCTCCCCTGACATATCCTCTTTCAAATGCAGAGGAGGAAGCCTCAGGAGTATTGGATTTCTTGAAATTGTTCAGACTTCTCTTACTCAACCAATTCATCCTATCTACACTATTAAGTGTATTTTCCAAGTAGTCCATTTGGCTAGGCAGATAAGAGCTTTCAGGTATTCTGGCACCTCTCCATTGCATGATTCCATGTGCTCCCTTTCCACCACCTCTGGGATTATAGGCATAGGGATTGAACCTTGATTCCCCATATATTGAACTGTATACAGCAGCCTTTTGAGAGTTATTAAGTCCCATGTTATTTACCCTGTCTGCTATATAGGCACTGTAAGGCAAAGTAAACTCTTCATCTATCCATCCTCCATCATCATGTTTCCACTTTCTAGCATTCAAGGCAAAGGTAGCCATCTTCTTTTGTGCAGGAGTACCATGCTCCTTGAACCAAGATGCTGACTTTCCAGTCCTCTTTTTAAGGGCAGTAAACTTGCCTCTGTTCTCAGGCTTGATATGAATCTTACCTCCCTTTGCCATGTAATTGGACATAGCTCTTAAATCATTCATCTTATCAGCACTTTCTATTGCATTATCATAACTTAGCAGTGCTCTGCCTCTGGCTATCTCCTGTTCCTTCTTCAACTCATTATATAAATCTTCTGCCTTGTCACTGAACAATCCATCTTTCCCAATATCTGATTGGGAGAAGTCTGCTCCAAAGTCCTGATTAGACCATTGATTAAGTATAGAGTCATTGCTACTGCTATCAACTTTAACTGTACTCAGGGCATTATTGGAGTTTCTGACATTATTGACATTTTCCTCATTAATCTTTGAACCGAATAATGCATTGGTTATACCACCTATCAACCCAGTACCAGCAGATACAATGCCTCCTAATAAAGGGTTGACTGTGCTAATGGCAGAACCCACAGTACTTCCTACTTTATTGACTGCATTGCCTGCTCCTGAACTTAGTCCATTACTTATTAAACCATTTGCTGCATTACCAGCGGGGCCTAATAATCCAAGACCTAGTTTACCTAAGTTTTCTTTGGTAAAAAGCTTGCTAATGTCCCATATACTACCACCATCATCATATCTATTAATGATACCAGTAGTAACAGGACTATTGTGTTTCCTTATAACTTTTCTATTAACCATGTTATAATAATTTATTTGCAAAGATAAGTAAAGTATCAGAATTATACAAGAATATTATTTAAAAAGTAAAGGGAAGATAAGTTTATTACTTATCTTCCCTTCAGGCTATCTCTATCAAGTTATTCAAAGTAGTGCACCACCATATCATGCAATATGGTCTTATTTGTATTTTCAGATTCCATAGATAGCTTAAGATATAACCAAGGATTTCTCATCCTGTCTTTATTGTTTGATTTATCCCTTGGTATATTAGCCCTCCATATCCTGAACTTCTTCTTGAGACTTGAAGGTCTTCCAAGTACATGGGTAAGCTTGGATTCACCACTTTGGTATTCATTCCAAACACTGAGAGTATCATAGGTTGTATCCAATAGCTTGCCTTCACTGTTCCAACTGTCTGCCCTGAACTCAAGAGTGTTGAATATCTTATCTTGGGTCATATCAGGATTGGATATGACAGTAGTATAGAAAGGCTGGTAACTGTTAAAGAAGGTATTATAATCACCTTCATTGTGCAGCCATAGCTTCCCATCCTTTACCCACAGTCCCCTGTCTAGTATATTGGAGAAATATGGCACATTCTCATAGCTGTAGAATGAAGAGAACTGGCCTAATGGTTCTGAAAATGCCAAGCACTCATCCTTGCTTATGAAGAATACATCTCCATTTACCTTATCATAGTATGTTACAAATCCACTAAAGTCTTTAGGATTCCATACATTTATTCCAGTTGACCTACTGTTAATCCATGAATGGAATCCAAGCCTATCAGAGATGTTATCCAACTGGTTGTTAAGTAGGAAGATACCTTTGGTAATATCATCTATAAAATAGGTACCATTAGGTGTCCTGCATATAGACCACTTATTAGAACATCCTATACTATCAGATAAGTACCTCTTACCAGTAACTTTTCCACTGTTGGCAATTTCAATAGGCACTCCATTAGTGGGAGAAATCTGCACATTCTCATTATACAATATCTGACTAATGCCTTTATCTTGAAAAGCAAGGATATTATTATTATGCATTCTCAGAGCTGTTATACTACCCTTATCACCATCAAAATCAAGAGTGGATGCAAGAGTGATATTGGTCCAAGTATCAATAAGTTCTCCAGCAGTTTTAGTCTTAGTCCAAGTAACCACATTAGGAAATTTGTTCAATACTGAAGTATCATCAGTACTTACCTTATAGGTAAAGAAGTTATCCTTTTGATTGTATACTTGATTTAGCTTGTTAAAGTTCTCAGGGGTTATATATAGATTAGAAGTATTACCTCTATTATTGTCATACCTGCCATCTAGATTTACCCTTGTCTCACACATAAATGACATTATCTCAGTCACCGAGTTTTCATCTTCCAAAGTAAATGGATAAGTCTTTAAATGGTCATATCTTTGGAAGTATGTGTCTCCTTCCAAGTACTTTACAAGATAAGTATGGCTGGAGTCATCATCATAGAAATAGGTAGTTTCTCCACATGGTAACCATTGATTACTCTGTATAGCATCATCAGACTCTCCTCCAAACCTATTAGTGACATCACTTCTGTATAATTCTGCTAACCACCACCAGCCATATTGGATACTTTTAACTGTCTTATTAGGACCAGTACCTACAAAGTCTCCTATAACATCCTGAGACACAGAGTTGTATACTTCCAAAGTATCCCAGAAGTTAGGGGCACCATCATGAGTTATTGCAACATGGTTTACAGGCCAACTACTAGATGTAGGCTCTCCATAATCATTACCATCTATGATAGTAGGCAAAACCTTATATGAGTACTTACTCAAGTTGTACTTGTCTTCAAGTACAATAACAGCATGAGGGGTAGACTTGTACTTTATGTGTACAGGGTCATATGCCTTATTTATTGAGTTATTAGTGAAAGGTATGGTAGGTGTAAAGTCACCAACATATATGTCGTGGTTAGTATATGAGGCATCATTCTGATTATAGGTGGAAGATGTTACAATCTGGTAATAATCACTACCTGAATATTCAGTATTTGAAGTAATCTTATCTACATTTCCATAGTACACTAAAGTGCCTTTTCCAGAATGCTCCTGAGCTTTCAATTTGAGTGGAGTAACCTCGTTTGAATTAAAAATCTGTGCATCTGCAAGTTCCCCTGAATCCCATGTACTAGTACTGCTAAGGTACAGGTTAGTGGCAGAGAATTTCAAATTGGATAGCCTCTTATACTGTAACTTGGCAGGTCTATATCCATTCTCATCTGCCCAGCCTGTACCATCAAGACCTCCACTCCTATGCCAAGGATATGTGGCAAAGCCTGCCTGCATCCTTCTATATTGTGAGGGCATAACATCACCAAAGTCTCTTTGAATATTATCTATCCAGTTGATATTAGCCAATTGGCTTCTGAATGCCCAAGGGGATATGTTGACACTACCACAAGACTCCTTATAAAACCCTGTTGGTGGGAACTTCTCATTATCTGCGCCAACCATGGTAGTTCCTGTGGTAGAAGTTACAATGTCAATATCCCCTACACTGGCAGTTACCAAAGTTGCACCTATTATCCTCAGCTTACACTTGGAAATATCATAATTCTCAACTTCACTGTTAAATTCAATATCTGGGGAATGAAGAGTAACTATTGATTGGTCTACAAAAAACTCATGTTTATGCTTCTCCACATATTCACTAAAATCTGTCAGCAAATGGTTTCCTCCTGCAAGGCGTGGAGTGGCAGGAGGGTAGGATATATTCTGTATCTCCGCATTCCTATGAGTGTTTCCCGGTATAGGACTACTATGCCTACACTCAGCCCAAGTACCTGCATCAACCAAGGAAATATTTATTTTAACTAGCTCATTAGGAGAATAAAACTGCTTATCATTATTTATTACACCATATCTTGACAAGGTTTGGTCACTATATAATGCCTTTTCAGGAATGTCAAATATGGGTGACACATCTGGCAAGCCTGCATCCCCAGACTCTGACCTTATCACATCAAAGGGAATGTTGGGTCTTGAGAACCAAGAAGACTGTACAAATGGGGAATTACTGAATCTGTCACCAACATTATAAACAGTGGGACATAAAACTCCTTGGCATATTACTTCTCTATCCCCTATAGAGGGATATACTATTATAGGCCTGAATCCAATATATCCTAAATCCTTTAGTTTACCAATTATGGTATCATCATTGAATGATACCTCAGGTATGCACTTATAGAATACCAGATTTGAAACACCAAAACTACCATATAAGTCATTAGTACCGGGTGTTTTGGTAATCTGAGCGTCTTTTATGAATACTGGAGAAGACCACCTGCCTGACTTATGCTTAAACTGTATGCCAAATCTGTACCACTCCAAATATTTAAATATCTTAATAGTGCTAGAGTTGTTATTCAACTGAAACTCATGTTGATAATATCCAGAAGGTGTTCCCAAATTAATTGTGGTAACTGTATTGAGGTTTACATTTAATCCTCTGAAGTACTCTCTAATAGAGCTATCAGGCTCAATTCTATTAACATTGATATTTCCTAAGAATAATGTATTGTCCTTTTGGCACATTGTACCACAAGATATGTCTTCTCCTCCCAAGTATAATAATTCAGTAGGGTCAATACTCTCTCCAATATTACCAGTATCTGTAAAACTGATTATTTGAGTAGAGGAAGATAACTTTATATCTTGAACTCTTTTGACAATGGGAGTTGAATCTTGTGTAGTTCTCAGTATTGAATATAATCTGACATACTCACATGCAACATCTTTAACAGACACTGTTACATTAAAACTCACAGATAAAGAATCCTCAGGACTACCTCCATTATCATACTTTGTTATGTAATATAGAGGAGATATAGCCAGTATATTGGACTCCTGAGCATTCTTGGTATAGACTGTAACACAATATTGTATTACCCCTGACGGGAATATCCCACTATACCCTTTTTCTATATTGGTTATGTTAACAGTTGAACCGGGATTCAAACTCATAACAAAGTCAAAAGAATTGGGTGTGTAATCTTCTATAGAAGTAATATTGATAACTCTGGGCTGGTTTAATCCATCAGTCCAATATACTTTCTGTATGTTATCATCTTCATAGAATGACAATGTCTCTATAGGATATAGAGGATTAAAGTTAAGATTACCTTTGTTACTATCATATAATATTACTCCATGCAAGCTGTCCTTGTCAAACCATATCTTATATATGTAATCTTTTCCATTGTCTTGGTCTGTAGTGAACAGTACTAGATAACCATTAATTGTAGCTTGTCCTATAGGTAATCCCTTTATAGAGTCTATACCTTCTATGTTTGATACCTCTTTAGTACCCTTCTCATTTACTATGCTGAGCAGGGTATTATCATCAGTAGACATTATCCTTATATTCTTGTTCTCATAAGCATACTCAGAAGAGAATTTGCTTACAGACAAGTCCCTCTGCATACCTTTTATCTGCCATGTAGATTTCTTTATCATACTATTGCAATTTTATATACTCTTTATTGCCAAGAGAAGAGAATCCATTATCAAACTCACTTGTCCTTTGAATAAGAGTATTCCACATTCTGCTTATTGATTCCATTTCAGATTGTGATGGTATAGTAAATTCACTCTGTAATTGTCCTGCTGACCAAGCATATTGTTGTTGGGTGTTCTGTAATACAGCAGGAGGAATCTTTCCCATATCAAACAAAGTAGTGAACTCTTCCATCTTAATATATAGCTCAAGTGTTCTCATAAACACAGGATTGTCTATGAGCAATGGAAACCCATCCTCATCTATTGGAACAGACTTATATGAGACTATTATATCTCCTGACTTGAAGGAAGTATATATTACTCTGCCTTGTGTCTTAAAGGCAAACTCTTGCGGCCTTTTATGTCCTTCATACTTATCACGATGTTCTCTAGGCATGAAATTATCTGTCATACTCCTTAAACATATCCCAGTCTTACACTCCTTCACCTGATTTATGGATACAAGGTCACAGGGCAATATGGCCCTAAACTCTTCTATATGCAGTACACTCTCCTTATTTAAATATAACTCTGGCATTCCAAATATCCCAATAAATGTAACTAGGTGGGATACCACTTGTTCAAGTGTAAGGTTCTGCAATAGAGGATGCCTTTTCAGTCTATCCAGTATCTGTCTGATGTTAGTATATTGAATATTATTAATCATTTATCCATCTCAATTAAATTTCTACAATCCTTTAGTTTAACACTTGAAGGCATCAATCTTGCCATCTTTTATCCTCTTCTTCAATTCTTTCCTTAATTCTCTATTGGGATTGAACTCATAAAAGGTTTGGTTATTATAGTTTGCCTTACTTCTATTATAATGGATTTTAAATACCTCTTTCTCCTCTATTCTAACTAAAGTCCTATTATCATAAGATTCCTTGTCTTCATACCATAACCTTAATGTCTTATCCCAGTCTATTGGCAAGTTGGTGATAACCTTATTATCTTTAAGGTAGATTTTGGCATCATATTTTCTCAGCTCCAGTCTTCCCATCCTATGAGGAAGACTAATATCATGTCCTTTAAGCAGCTTTTCAGCCAGATAGTTGTTGACCCTTCTTATAATGCTGTAAAACTCATGCTCAGTCAATGGCCTGCCTATGTCAAACCACTTGTTTTTCCTTATATACTTATAGGCATCATATACACCCAAGGAACCTGATACCTTATGTGTTCTATGTTCATTCAAGTGGCACACTGATGTCCTAAACTCCTTCCATTTCTTATACTCTTCTTGACAATCACTCATAGGTTACTGCTTTACTGAAACATCAGATGAATCATCCTTAGCATTGTTCTTATTATCATCAGGTCTGTATTTAGCACCCAGCACCTCTCCTACTATAAGACTTACAAGGGGAGTAACAAGGCTCTCCTCAATAGGAAATTTCCTATCAAGCACATCACACTCCTTATTGTCTCCACATTCCAATTCAGAGGCTATGCTGGCATCTTCAAATATAGCAGTTACCTTTATCTTGGAGAGGTAAAGGAATTGGGGATTCATAGAGATTAAATACAAGTGGTTATCCGGAGCAAGAGAGCAATATATTATGTTCTGTAGATATTTGTCATATCCTACATATCTCATCCTATCCCTGCTTATGAAGGTTATACTATCCTGATAGAAATCAATAGGATATACTCTGGTATTACTGACACTTAATATATTAGGTACCTCTTCCTTACTCATAAGATAGGTTCTGCCACATGAATCAGAAGGAGATACTGATTTGGTCAAATCCAGACATATAGTCTGATAGTTGCTTTCAGGTATATGCTTCTTAACATCAGAATATCTTTGCTTTATAAGGAATGCCCTATACTTATCTGCCAAAAGTATAATATGATTCTCATTGAAAGTAGAGTCATCTGATATACTCTTTACCTCATCCAGACATAAATAAACTAATTCTCTGTATGTCATAACTATATATGCATGCTTATTAATAAATAAAAAACTATTGCAAATATAGATATTTATAATCAATATTGCAATAGTTTTAATTGAATCTTTTGCAGTAAGCAAATATATAACTTATATAGCAGGAGTTCTAGGTTTGTTATCTTGTGTGAATCTTATCATGCCATCCTCAGATATTCTGATAGATCCCTCTTCACCATACACAGCAGAGCTTTCCTCAGTAGGAGGATATGGTATCAGGCATGAAGTACCAAATATACAATATAGGGCATTATTCATGCTATTGTAGTCCTTATCATCTATAAAGGCAGACATTGGGCCACTAGTAAGCTCTTCTATCAAGGACAAAAGCAGTAACTTATTGACATCATTATAACACACATATCCTGTACTTGAAAGTACATTGAAGTATGTAGTTAATGCCCTTTCCAATACATTACTTAAGTTATCCATAATGAACACTCACATTTAGTACTTGTATCATCTGTTATCACACAGTTCCTAAAGAACTTGTTCCAATACTTTATTGCCAAAGTATAGTTCCCTGTCTTTAAGGAAGTAGTAAAAGCCTTCAGTTGAAGGTATTTGTCTATAAGCTGCTTGGGAATATTGCAAGTCTCCTCTACCTGTCTGATGCCACCCATCAGTGACTTATAAAGGTTATGCATATTGACAGCTATTCCTAAATCATAATATCTGTCATACCCACATGGAGTATCAGGTGCCATTGTACCTTTGACAGTAATATAGACAAAGAATAAGTCCTTACCAAAATCTACTGCTGCATTGAAATCTGTCTTGTCTAGGATTAATGTCACATGCTTGGAATTACCATCAATGCTTTTTGTATATACACTGCTTGATGATGGCCCAGAGGTCATGAAGGTATCCTGAGTATCTATGACTACTGAGTCAATATAGACATCATCATAGAAGGAGTATGCTTCTATAGAAGCATCAATTACCAACTGCCTGCATTCTCCTGAGGCTTTTAATGTAGCAAATCTTATCATATTACACAAATTAGGTAAATAAAAAAAGGAGACTATAAAAGTCTCCTTATTTGTATCTCGCTTTTAGGAGATGTCTGCAATAGTAAGTCCTGTAGCAGTTTTCACTGCACTGATTATCTGATTGAGAACTACTTTATCTGCACAAGCAATAGTTATTGTCTTTTCAGACTTTTGTACTGACTCATTGCTGCCTACATAGGCATAGTGTATATCAAGCACATTATATGTCTTGCTTGGGTCTATCAGATAAGTGGTAGGAATGTTGTTAGGCCAGCCAATGCCTCTGTAGATGTCTCCTCTTTCACCCATACAGAAGTACTCTAAGTCTGCAATAACCTTACCATTACCTATTGTACCATTGGTACCCATCTCTACAGTGCCCCAAATTCTCTCATCTCCATCTACAATTATTTCAACTGGCTGTACAGTGAAATATACTGGTGTCTGAGACATAACACCTAATCTCCAAGGCTGTTCTACCTCAGTAATTCTGATGCTGTCAATGTCAGCTACAATTGCTGAAGTACCATCATAGTATGGGTTAGTACTATCACTCTTGCCATTATCCTTAGTAGAAGGAGTTACTGTCATATAACCATTTGCATCAAATCCTTCCTTGCTCTTGGTTGCAGCACTATGTACCTCAATCTTAATCAAGGGAACTATTTCCCTGCTAAAGTTCTTAGCAATAGATTGAGCAAGAGTCTTGTAGAACACATCAGCAGTCATGCCAGAATAAGCATGAACTATGCCATATTTGAAGTATTGGTCCTCATCAGACATGCCCACATACTGTTTAAATGCAATTCTTAGGATATAATCCTGACCTGCAACTGGAGCACCACCATTAACACTTGAATCCAATGCTATGGTAGCTGACTTCATCTTGTAAGCCATGCTATCAGCACTAGTTGCCTTTGCATAGAGAATGTTTTCTATATCTATAAGGTCACTTCTCATTCTGTTATCAGCTCCCTTATATTCAAAATACAGGTGTTTCTTTTCAGCATCATTTGATACTGCAATAGTACCAGCAGTATTAGACTCAATTACATGGGGAGTCTCAAATGCAGTTGCTACATAAAATTGCCTTACCTGATTCACGCTAAATGTTGCCATTTTAATTTAATATTAAATTACACAATAGTTTATTTTGTTCTGTTTGTATCCAAACCCTTGCTTGCTATTGCAAGTCCTACTGCCCTATCAAGTATTACCCTATGCAATGCAGGATGTAAATCACACTCTGTTATCTTGCTTTCTCCATTTATGTTTAGATGGGCAGGCAGTGCTACCAATATAATTGGATTGGGTTTAGATAGGTACCTGACTAAGTACCTGCTTATATTATACTTTGATACTATTTCTGCAATCCCATTATCAATATCAAGTCTCAGGACTCTCCTGTATCCCGGACCCCTGAATGGATTGTTATATGTATTGTAGTAATCATCCAAGGTAGTGGGTACCACAAGTACTTGGTTACCATCCTTACAGCCTAGCTTATCATCCCTCAGCTCAACTGATTCATAAACTATAAACCACAAGTCACTAGGTAACTTGAAGAATACAGACTTATCAGATATTCCAGTAATGTCTGCTATTTTTTCAGTAGTGGTATAAGTCTTTACCAAGTTGCTCAGGTATCTCCTTATTTCCTCAGTCTCTTCAAATGATTCTCTGAATGGATTCTTACCATTGTATAATTCCACTAATAGGTCTTCTTGGGCTTTTGTAAGAAAGATTGATTTCTCATACTCATTGAACTCAATTCCACCTGAAGAGTAGCTGTTCAATAGAACATCAAATTCATTAGAAAATTCCTCAGTTGTCATTATTCACTTCTTTGTCCCAGTTCAACACTACTTTTCAAATCTCCCATATAAGCAGATTTAGCTAACTCTACTGCCCTTTGAAGAATTTCAGGATGTAGTTCACTATTCAAGACACATGGAGATTGCTCTGATTCACCATCTACTGATACACCAACCAAGTCCTCCAATACTATTGGTTTAGGCTTGATTAGATATGTGATAAAGTAAATGGCCTTGGTATCCTCTGGACTTTCACCTCCAGATTCTCCTAGGAATTGCTCATCTGCATCATGCAATATAAACCTGAACCCATTGTACTTTGTGGGAATTACAGCCTGGCCTTCAGACCCTTTAGGGTCTCCAAAAGTCTCTATAACTCTCCACACTTGCCTCTTTAAAGGTCTTCCATAGGGCTTGCTCAGGTTATTAAGCAAACTATCTAATTTTATAGGCACTACCTGATAATACTTATCTACATTATTATCTGTATCCTTAATGATTATCCTTTCTGATACCACTAACAGTATTTTGTCAATAAAGCTAGGGGCATTGAATAATACAGCTTCAGGAGCACTGCCATAGATATTTCCGGGGATTGTGACACCCTCCAAAATATCAGTTCCCCTCTTGGAATCCACCTTTATCAAGGGACAGGCTTCTTGCACTAGAAGAGTAGAGAAATCTATTTGTCTTTTGGCAGAATCATCAAACCCTTGCTGGTACTTGTTACCTCCTTGGGTAGAAGTAAAGTAGTTCTTTACTATCTCATTCTGAGCTTTTGTGAGAAACACAGACTTTTCATACTCATTAAGGCCCGGAGCTTGGTTACTGGATATATTATTGTAGAGAACATCAAATTCATCTGAAAACTCCTGTAGTGTCATAATCTTATATTCTTCTTTATTTTAACTTGGCCTCCAAGGAAAACTTGACTTCCTGATGTTTTGGAGAGTTCAGGTACTTGGCTGCTGTATTCAATGTAGGTTCCTCATTAGCCTCACATAGTGGAGTATTGTCACTTCTCAAGTATAGGAAACCCCCTCTATTTGAAATCAATCCTGCTTCTATACTCTTCTTGATGAATACCTTAGTAGGCAACATTGGGTCAGTGATAACCTTCAGGAATATCTTGCTATCAGCCTGTATTAAGCTATTAACCTTAGTCTGCAAGAACTCAAGTTTAGCAGTCTGTGATGTAGGTCTACCATCAATAGTCTCAACAATAACTCTTAATGTATCAATATCATCCTCAATCTTACCAAACTCTTTATAGCACATCATTGTAGTGCTCATATTATTCTTAGCAACCTTAGTCTCTTCACCCTCAGAAATGATAACAAACTGGTAAGTAGCCTTAGGAGTGTCTTGCAATACCTGCAATGAAGAGGCAATATAATCCTTATTAGCTAATAGTATCTTATATCTGATATAATCCTCTGGGTCAGATAGATTGAAATAGTTATCCTGCTTTGTCAATCTTACCTTATTGATACCATTCTCATTGGAATCATCCCAGAAGTTATCTACCTTCTTATAGATACTTAGTGCATTATATTCAAGACCCATTATTTCCTCAAGAAATGCCTTTTCCTTGTCTGTAAGGACATTAACAAACATACCTGAAGATAATCTTGGTACTACAAATGTTCTAACTGCACCTTCTGCCATACCTCCCGACAATACATGCTTAGGGTTATTACCCCACATACCTGTCAGCTTAGGTACATGTCTTACAATAATTCTCTCATTTCTCAGACAACTGACTAAGGCATCATCAGATACCTCTACTTTCTTTTGTGTCCTCTTAGGGCTTTTTACAGTAGCCTCTTCTTTTGGTACTTCTTGAAGTGGAGTCTCTGTATTGTCTATATCAAAGTCAGGTACAGTATAATCCACCTTCTCTTCCATTTTCTTTTCTGTCATATCTTCTCCTTAACTTTTTGAAATAAAATAAGGGGAGAGAAGATTATCTTTCCTCCCCTTTTATCATTAGCCCTGTAGAATTGCAGGGATTAGTGACATAGTTCTTGTTGGGTCAAGAACACAGATACCAAGAGTAGCCATTCTGTGAATTACAGCAGAATCCTCATCAAATGACATGTAAGGATTACCCTTTTGACCTGTGAATGGGTTTCTTAGACCCCATTGATAACCTCTGTACTCATTGTCACCCTTAATCTTACACTTAAAGATATTAGGTTGGTCCATAGTACCAATGTACATAATATCATATCTGTAAGAGAATGCAACACCTCCATTTGGATGAAGTATCTTGTTTCTTACTGGGTCATCATAGAATGGGTCTACATCAATCTTAACTCTAACACCATTAGGAGCCTTATACTCAACAAATTGGAAACCAGCACTCAATGAGTTTTGGTGCAACTTAGATTGAGTCTTTTGAATAACACCAATAGAGCTGTTGTCAAGAACAAATTGTGTCCAACCTGATACTGTCTTTAGTACTTCCTTGTGGAATTGGATAGCACCTCTCTCACCAGTCTTAATCAAGAAGTATCTGTCTCCAAAGTCTAACTTAGAAGCAGAAAGCTCATATAGAGCATCTTCAAGAAGCTTCAAGCTGAATGTGTTGTAATACACAGTATTAGCAACTTCCATCTGCTCAAACAGAGCAGCACCTGTCTTAATAACATTACCAGACTTACCAAAGTTCATGTACTCACCATTGGCATTTCTGTTGCTTCTACCAAATGCAAGTGCATTGTTCTTGTACTCAGAGAATTGCTGTTCTACTTCCCAATCTACATTGTGCATCCACATTGTAGCAACTGACTTAGTATATCTACCCTCAGTTTCCTTAACAATAGGAATACCTACAGCCAGCTTCTTGTTCAACATAGAACCTGGAACCTTGTGTTGGATTCTTACTACAGACCACTCATTTCTCATAGAAACAGGGCTTGTAAATCTTACATCACCAACCTTTCTTGAAAGTTCCTTCTCAACAAATGCAGCTTCAACTGAGAATCTCTCACCTGCAAGCAATCTTTCAGCAGGAACACCTGCTGTGTTACCACCAGCAAGCTCTACCTTATACACTGCATTAGTACCCTCCATTCTTGGGTCTCCAAGTATTCTGAACTGATAGATTTCATTCAGATTACCTACAATGTATTCACCATCAGCAAACCAATCCTCAGGGAATACCAAATAGAAGGGAGCAGTGCCTACTCCAATCATACCACTGGCATCTGTAACAACAGTACCATTTTCATCTCTTGCCTCTACAAGAGGAATGTTTCTCCTTGAAGAACCAATAACATCCCAGTAGTATTCATTATCATCCTCAAACTCTCTTGTTGGGAATTGATTTAGGAATGTGTCAAGTGTCTTTCCTCTATAGAAGGCCAGCAGTTGTACCATTAGGTTTGTAGCCTTCTGTGGAGCTAACTGAAAGATAGAACCAAGGTGGTTTTCCTTAGTAAGGCCCTTCCAGTGTTGGAAGCCTACCATTTGAAACTTACCTAATTTTCCAGCCATCATCAAAAAATATTAAAAATTATAAATTATTTTTATAAAACCATTAGTAATTTTATTTCTCCATAAGTAAATACCAGACTTAAACATAGCTTAGACATCAAGATTCCACCCTTTTCCTATGAAAGATTCAGGGTCCTCATCAACTCCACTGACAAACTTTAGATTACCATCTGAGGTTCTTGCTGTGTTGTTGAGAGTATGTTCCAGCTCTCTAAGACCTTTCTTTACTTCTTTCTTTACTTTACCTTTCACCAAACCATCAAGGTTCTTAAAGCCATCAGTTAGTGTGAAAAGTAACCCAATGTTCTTTAGGAAGTCTGTTCTGTTCTCCATCTCATATTTTTGGATAGCAGTAAAGTACTCTCCTGTCTCTGGGTCTTTATACACAGGCTTAGCTATGTTATCATAAACCTTCTGTCTTGTTGATTTATCTATTGATAAATCCCCAAACACATCCTTGTCATTAAGGATTGATAATTTAAGCTTTTCAGCCTGTTTCTTTCTTTCTTTCTCTTCCTGTTCTGCTTCTGACTTAGCCTCATTGACAAGCTCATCATACTTATCTTTGAAGAAGTCAATATTACTTTTCAAAGCCTCTTTTGCATCATCAATATCAGTACCAGCATTGAAAGACTTTTGCACTTCTCTTGCAGCTCTTTCCTTACTATAACCTCTATTGATAAAGTCTTGATAAATCAGGTCTTTTCTAAGTTTTTCTCCCTTATCACCTTCATCAGAGATATTCTCTTCCTTAATAGAATCAAGGAAGTTTATAGTATTCTCATACTTTCTAATCTCTGTAGGTTCAACTCCAGCATTCAAGGCTTCATCAATTCTTCTCTGTCTTTCATCAAGACCTGCCTTTATCTGTTGGTCAATTAAATCTCTAAAGTCTTCAGGGTCTTTAACCTTAGATAAGCCCTCATCATCAAGGGCTGGGAAGATACCTTCCTCTTTCAAGGCTTTGGCAATGGAAGAGTAGAAGTTTTTGGGAGAAGTGCCATCCCCTTTAGGAGTGGTATCTTCCTTTTCCTCTGTATTTTCTTTTCCACTACCTACGCTCTCTGGTGTATCAGTAAATAAGTTATCTACATCAACAACCTCAGTAGTTTCTTCTTTATCCTTATTTGGCTCCTCCTCTTTCTTAGGAGGCTCCCCATTTGCAGGTGGGGTATCCTGTGTATCCTCATCTTCTACAAACAGATTCTCAATCTCCTCTGCTCCTAAGATGTTATCTAAGCTAAGTTCTTCTTCCATACTCTTCTACCTTTTTGTTCTTAAAACAGTGCAAAGGTAAGTAAAGTTTTGCATATCTGCAAGATAGTAAATAAAACACTTATTAGTAGCATATAAAAATACTTGCAATATGGACAAAAAGAAAGGGTAAGATTACCTCTTACCCTTATCTTATTAGTATTCTCCAAGATATTCTACTACCTTGTTTTCGGCTTTGCAATCCACATCTTTGAACCAGAATATAATAGCAGATTCTATTATCTTTTGGTCTACATTATCACCAAACCAACTCTTAAACAGCTCAACATAATCATGATACTGTGAGTTGATTGCCACATACACATCAGTAGGAGTTGCAGACACAGGAATCACTCCTCTATACCTTTCACAAATTTCCTTTGCCTTATGTATATCAAACTTTTCTCCACTATACTTTCTGCCACCCTCATATTAGATACCAAATCCATAGCTTCAGATTCAGTAAAGTGTTCTCCATCATTCATGGAATGTCTCATGTACTTTATTATTCTGTCCATGTCATTTCCTCTCATGCCAGAGTCTCTGAACCTGTCACCAAACCTATTGCTTCTAGAATCAAACACATCCATGAAACCATCATCTTCATGCCTTCTAGGGTAGTTTCTATCCTCTTCTATAATATTCTTATCATGTTTTTCTATAAATCTTCTACTCCTCCTTTTAGCTTTCCTAGCATTTGTATCTGCCAAGAGAATATTATCCATCCTGCATAGGGATAAAATCAAATTTCCTTTTCTTTTAACCATAATTTAGGTGTTTCATATTAAGCACTTTCAGCAACTCTTACTAGTACTTTTTAAACTATTTATCTTTTGCCTAGAGGCAAGGAACATATATCACATATAAAATTTAAAGAGAAAACAAAAAAAAAATACCTTAAGCTGATATTGGCATTAACATTACCTGAACTATTAGTAGAATTGAAGTTAGCCAAGCTAGCATTAGAACCATTATTAGCCTTGCTACTAACTAGTTTTTACAATTAGAACTAACCAAGTCGTATAATATATGTCCTACATAGTAAAACTATGATTTTCTTTTCTTTATCAAATCAGCTTATCAGTGTTAAGCACCTAAAGCCGACATGGGCAGAAACATAACCCGAACCATGAGCAGAAAAGAAGTAAGCCAAGCCAGCATTAGAACCATAATGAGCCCGGCCACCAACCAGTAGTGTATTCTGAGTATTATCAGAATCTACCCAGTAACAGTCACACATATAAGTAGTTGCAGAACCACCAACACTAACAGGTATTATATCTGCATACTCCCCTAATGCCCACTTTGTAATATACCCTCCTGTATGTCCTGATACTACTACTCTATCCGCATTGGTAGGTGCATCTGACAAAGTATCAGTGAACTTATCAGGGTCATTTATAATATACACATAGTTTGGTGTGGACTTACTGGCACTGACAGAAGTATCTATTAGGATACCATCCAGATTAGTCCAAATATCTCCAAACACATTATCAAATCCTCTCCACCTTGGTACTTTGAAAGTTACGGTACTGATACCATCTGAAGCAGGAATTACCAAGTCCTTAATTCCAGTAAAGTTACCAAACTCATTACAATACCCACATGGAGTTATTGGGCATCTGCCATTATAAGTATTCCAAACAGCATCACTCCAAGTAGTAACTCCATTGCCAAGCCCTCCCTGTCTATATCCATCTTCAGTCAAATCTTCAACATAGTTTGCCTGACTATTGAAGTTTGCATATTCTATAACATACAACCAATAGAATATTGATTTGTAGTACTCATAAGTAAGCAACATCTTGCCAGCATTTTTGGCATAAGTTCTGAAGTTTGCCCTACTAGTGTTTGTTCTAGGTTTTCCTAAACTAGTCCTGAATTTATCCGATTCCAAGTAGGTATCACTGCTAGAGCTATTATTTCCTCCTCTACAATAAGAAGAGGTATTTACAACTGAAATAGCACTATTTACTTGAAGTGTAGATAAATAGCCCATATCCTCAGGCACTTCATTAAGTACAGTACTCCTATAAGCATCTACCAACATATGAGGAATCCTTATAGCATAAGAAACTACTTTTTGGGTAGACACATATACTCTGGATTTGGTTCCTTCCGTTTCAGACCACAAATAAAATTCAGGTACTTCTACCTGTACAGTACCATCATATCCATCCAATCTGGAATCTGTACCATCTGCTTTCTTAGACCAGTCATTTGGGTCCAAATAATACATTATCCTTTTACCTTGGCATACACATCCTCTTAATGCTGATTGTATTGGGAGAGACTTATGCAGGCTCATGTTACCTATTCTAGTAAGTACAGGGCTACTGTTGGTAGAATCCCATTCCACACCATAAGCTAGCAAATTCTTTGGGTCAGATAGGTTATCTAACTTAGCCTTATCCTCACTTGATATAATACCTGCGGTATTACTGTCAGCCAAAGGTATGCTCCACTGGCATAATGAGGTAGGAACTTGTGGTGTCCCACTTACCCCAGGATTAGCAGTAAGTTCTATACTAAGGGACTCGGAAGTGGAAACTTTACCAGCCTTAAATAATTTGAATATATTAGGGAATAGGTTTACTGTGGTATCTCCAATTGTCAGGTTTATTGTGGCATCCTGCTGACTGCTAGTCCTATTATACCAGCTTAAAGATACTGGAACACTTGAAGGGTCTATTACAATATTACCTTCTCCTAACATAGATTCTCCATTCAAGGTCTTGATTTTAGTAGTGCCTCCTGCTGCATGTAGGATGTCAGTACTGGCTTTGCCACCCACTGATATTCCAGAACCATTATACACAGTACTCCCACTATCTGATGGGAAGGATATGTTGCTGCCCTTATCCATTGTACCTCCTGATAAGGGCAAATACTTCTTTATTTGCTCACCTATGGAGTCTTCCAAATCACTTACCTCTTCCTTAGTGGCATAATCAGTCAGGTCTATTGTGGCAGGACCAACAAGCTCCCAATGGCCATCAGGATAAGTCTCATCCTTTACCCATAGATATTCATTATACCTATTATCTTCTGTAGGGTCTTCATTGGGGATAAAATATATCCTGTTAGGTCTACCTGTCTCTGGTAAAGTAGGCAGTATTGATGCCTTAGGAAGATGCTTTAATGTACCTATAATTGCTGTTGCCATATCTTAATATCCATATTGAAGAACTCCTGAAGGGGCATTTATAACACCTTTACATATCTCTGGATTCCATCCAACACCTAGAATAGTCTTTATGCTATCCTTTTGTCCTGCTGGAATTATAGTAACCTCCACATCATTATCAGATATATTCTTCAGTAGGAAGTTGACTCCGGGATTGAAGTTCCCTGAAGGCACCTCCTTCAGTACAGATATTTGAAGGCTATTTATAACTTGATTTGAAACTATTCTTGCATCCATAATCATTTACCTCTATTGTTCTTACCTTTTCCTTTGCAACCACACTTCTTTGCCATATCATAGAATTTTTATGGTTATTTTCTCACCTCTATTCTTGCCCTCTTGAAGTAGCTTATATAGCTTCCTGAATGTATCCCGACTATTCAGAACCTTACCAACTTCAGAGTTTACACCTACCAAGAGACATCCTGAAGTATCCTTATCTGTATTACCTGCATGTATAAGGATACCATCAAACCCCTTTACATTAAGAAGTCTGGGCAATTTGCCATTGCATGTTTCTTTGTAGAAAGATTTAGACTCAAACTTAGGGCTATATACATCTAAAGTTACATCATAAGTTCCGCTAGGGATTGCTGTAATGCCTGATTTCTTTAAGGATTTGATTTTAGCGACACTCATGCTGTCATCTAATCCTCTATCAGTATCTTCAAGTACATTACAGAACCACTTCCCATCTACAAGGAGGTTACTTATCGTGTAACTCTGTTTCTTCCATTTCCTGTCTACTATCAGTTCCATTTTGCTCATTAAATAAATTCAAGTTTCTTTTTCTCAACTGACAAGTAAGGTCAGTACAGATGGAGTTCATGAGACTGAACATCTGCTTCCTTAAATCCTTTATCTCCTGTTCCAGCTCTGCATTTCTTTTAAGAACCTCGTCAAGTCTGTTTTTGTTGTCATCAGACAACTTCTTATAAAACTCCAAAGACTGCTGCATGTTCTCTATGAGGTTATTATCTACCTCACTATTATACTTTCTTCTTGCAAAGAACCAAGAAGTCCAACCACTGATTACTGTGGTTATTATCCCTACTCCTCCAGTAATTAATATACCTAGGTCAATCATGTCATTTAATTATTTCAATAAATTTTTGCTGCTTATTATTCACATAAGGACTATTTTCCACAATAGTAACTTCCACCACTCTATGTTTCTTCTGAAACCATCTAAACAGAAAAAATTTCTTAGGAGGATTTACAGTCTCTTTCTTGCTATGTGTAACTATGTATTTCTCACTTACAAATTTAGGATGCACTGTAATGACATTAGGGAATTTCATTCCCAGCTTCAACTGATACCATTTATCCCCAATCAGAGTATCAACATGAAATGTTGTTTCACTGAATATGGTATCTTGGAAAGTAACAGTATCTATCCTTTCTGATGTAGATAACAGATATTGTAAGTATTGCAAATCCTTATCCTTTATCTTCAACTCCTTTCTAATCCTGTCCATTTCAACAGTAATGGAATCACTGTAATACTCAAGCTGCTCAGCAGTTAGCTTATACACTCTATTTTCCTTCTTCAGGGAACTGTTCTCCAAGGAGTATGCCTTATTGTTATTCACTGCAACAGCCAACTCATCAGATATTTTCTTATACCCATTGCAGTAATACATGGAACAGGATATGGAAGCCAGCATAATCACTGATATAATACTTACTAATATCTTTCTCATAGCTATGTAGTTGGAGTAAATGAACTTAATTTGTTGTAAACTATAGAACCCTTGAAGTTGTACAGTTGCTGGTTAGAATTGACATTAGTGGGAGGTGTCTCCATGCTTGAACCTACTGAATAACTCCCATTAGATTTTCCATCATCTGTCAATGGAAGCATAGCACACCACACAGAATTAGTAGCATTACCATTAGAATCACCTACTGCTTGTGTCTTTGTGTAATTTGCACCATTAAACAGGCTACTGTAAATAGAACTATTTCTCATAGTAGCATTAGCCAGCTTATATATGTTGTTACCTGACATAAGATTGGTAATGCTCTTGTTATTATACTGAACCATGGTATTTTGGTCATTATACAATACTATGTATAACTTAGCTAGTGAGGTGCCTGCAACAACAGATATTTTCATGCCTGAGAATAGCATATACTGTACACCATAATTGTCATCTCTACCACCATTAGTAGGAGTATATACACTTGAAGAAATCTGACCACCATCAACAGGTACTGCACATAAGACTGCCTTAGTCTGTGATAATTGGTCAGAGTCACTAAGATATGTAAATCTTTGAGGAGTGCCACTTTCAAATCCAAAAGAAACCCTCACCTCAGGAATTGTTATTTCATATTTAGTTGTTACTATAGCAGGCTTTATATGCATTTCACTCACAAAGTCTTTTGCTTCATACCCTTGTAGGGAGTTGGTATCAAATATACCAGAATGGCCTGCAAGCCAAGAGGCTGTACAAAATCGTTTTGTAGCAGAAGGTAGGAAACCTCCTACCTTCTTTACTGCCTTTATTTGTGTCATGAATTCTCTTCCCATACTCTTCTCATAGAATTTATCGTATCCTCAAGATATTCTATCCTGCTCTCCAGTTGCTTGTTCCTCATTACAACCTCCTGTAATGCCTTGATTGCCAGCACACCAAATCTATCATATTCTACCCACTTGGTATCATATTTATCAGCTCTGCTGTGGACCATAGTAGCATATACACCACCTAGTGACAGAAGCTGGTCAGCTTTCACACCAAAAGTGCATCTTATACCATTTTCATCAGGGTGTTCCCATATATACTTTATGACATTTAATGACATCAGATTGTCCAGCACATCAGGCATACATGTGACTTCCCTTTTGAATCTCATATCAGAGCCTGAATTACCAGCACCTGACTTAAAGTCCTGATATGCTGTCCAGCTATTACTCTTATTAACCAGAGCTAAGTCATCTTCCATAATTGTTGAAACCTCCAACATGCCCATCTCTCCAAATCTAGCAAGAGAACCTAGGTCACCAGCATCCTTATCTTCGTAGGCTAGCTCTGCCAATGCAGAATCCATACTGACTAACCCATTCTTTGAGGTACTTACTACACTATAAGTAGTATCCTCCCAAGGAACATACACTGAAAGTACCTTATTACCATCTGTTCCTGCACTACCTGATGGATAAGCAAGCTGGACAGGATATATTCTGTTCTGTAAACCAAAAGTAGTAGCAGCAACAGTAGATATTGTGTTAATCTCAGTGCTGGATACCTTTACACCACCTAGTGTAGTAGGTGTTGCCTTCCTTAGGGAGAAAACTGTTCCTGATAAATTAAGTCCAGCTCCTGCTGAGTAAGTTGTGTTATTGTCAGTCCAAGGGACATTGACATACATCTGATTTGAGGAATTAAGCTCAACAGGATAATTCTTACCACTCTCAGGATACCCAATCCTGACCAATCCTAGTGTAGTTGAGGTAGCTACTTCATATTTAACTGGCTCTCCTGCTGTTGGAGCATATATGTCAGTATTGTCACCATTAATATTAATGGTACCTATCTTTGTACCTGAAGACAAAGACCTGCTGAATGACACAGCATCTGCACCTGCTTGGATTCCATTAAGCTTGGACTTATCACTGGAACTCATAAGTCCATTGGCACTAGCAGTAGCAACATTATATGTTGTATTTGTATCTGTCCATGGTACATTAACATAAGCCTTACCAGAACTATCCAACTCTACAGCATAATTCCTGCCATTATCAGAGTACCCTATCTTTATACCTCCTAATGCTGAACTAGAAGCTTGAGGTATAGAAGTTATACCTCCTGCACCAATCTCAGTCCAAGAAGACCAAGAAGATGACTCATAAGCTCTAGTATATATCTTGTTTTTTGAATAAAGTACCTGTATAGTCGAAGAGTCATTATTCTCCAAGAGCACATGTAATGCAAACTGTGATACTCCAGAAGGTTTATTACTTATACTATTGCCATAATTGGCATAATAAACACCTAAATATTGAGTTCCCCTATATGTATTCAGGTCTCCTGAGGAGATTAACTTGGGGGAAGTTACACTTGCATTCCAATCATATATGTTCCCATTAAATATGATGACATTATCATCATCTATAGGGAAATACAACACATTAGGGTAACTGCCAGCAGAGCTACTTATTGCAGTAGCTCTGTCGGTAGATACATTTACTTTAAACTCTTTACCTTCTGCACTCATAACTTTTTTTTTATTCTATAGTGATGCTTGCATTAAAAGACTCTTCCCTTGTGGTAGCACTAACCCAACTAGCCCCACTATAAGTAGCCTGTATATATAGTAAGGTAGAATTATTCAGTATCGCAAACATTTTAACACTACTGTTAGTAGTATCATTGAATGCTGAGAATGCTACTGTATTCATTCTGTTGATGCTGTCTTTATATACTCCATGTATTACCTTACCTGCATTAAGGGCGGCATTGAAGCTACTATAGGAACCTAGAATAGTATCTATTTCATTCTGAGTGGATAGTGTGCCACTTACAAGTGCTTTGGGAAGCTGATAGGTCTCCTTATCAGCTTTTAATTTCGTTATCATATCAGCAAGGGCAAGTCCTTGTTTAGCAGAGAGAGGCTTTTTTGAATCTGAAGTTGATAGGTTATCAACTATATCACTCTTAGGCACATAAGAATTCAAATCAACAGTACCTCCCAACGGGTCCCAATTTCCTCCATCGTGGTCAGATGAGCTAGTTGCTGTAATACATACAACATTGGTATTTGCAGGATATGGCTTATCACCTAAAATAAAGGCATTAGTCACATTCCAAACATCACCAACCTTTGCATCAGTAAGGGCTAGTACATCAGATAAGTTAGTCTTAGTACCCTTCACTCTATACACATTGCCCAAACCTGAGATTCTGTCATTAAGAACTTTACCTTGAGCTGCTGAAAGAGCCTCACTAGTACTAGTTGAAGTTAAGGTATTGTTTATAGCAGGTACAAGCCTATTATCCTGAGCAACAGTCACATTTGTATAATTACCGCCACTTATAGTAACTGATACATTCTTACTGCATAAGTTAAAATCTGTGAATTTAATACCTGTAAATGATACCTTTGTATCACTTACCTCCTGCAAAGTAATTACCCAATCATTACTACTACTGTCAACCAGATTTGCACCATAAGTAAGCTTACTAACAAGAGTGTCACCATTTATGTTCCCCATGTAGCCTTTTATAGTGGCATTATTTGTTGAATCTGAAATAGCTGAGAAGTTGATATTTATCTTGTTCCCATTAAACTTGTCATTCAACGCTTTACCCTGTGCCGCTGATAAGGCTTTTGAAGCTTCATCCGTAGTTAGGTTGTTCACCACATCTGTCTTAGCCAACTTCTCATCCTGGAGCTTCTTGCCCATTGCGGCTGAAAGAACCTTGGCAGTCTCAGCAGAGGTTAGAGTATTCCTGATATCATCAACCATTAAATGAGATGTAGTGGTCAACTTTACCACTTTATTACTAGATACATTAATAGTAAGTCTCTCTATTGACTCTAAATTTGAGCTTGGTACATAGAGTTGGAAAGTGTCATCCCCATCTTCATATTTTACTATCGTATTTCCAGAAATGGTATCTATGAAAAGTACACCTTTATGGGCTAAATCATAAAGTTCAGAAGATTCCCTGACATTCAAAGCAGACAATACCTGTTCTGCTGTTGAGTTAGTATTCAGGCTTGAAACATTATTAAATTTATGTACCCCATACTTCTTTCCATTAAACCACACACTGCTTTCATCAATACTGAAAGACATTAAATTGGGTGTAGTACTTTGTGCATCCCTACCTTGTGCGGAAGTTTTTGTTACTGCTACTCTTAATTTTTGTCCGCTTGCTGCTAATGCCTTTACATCACTCATTGGCATAATTGAATTAACAATCTTCATTCTTTTTTTTTTTTTTTTACTCGATAATAATAGTACCTGCTGCTTCACTCAATAGGTCTTTCAACAGGATTATCTTATTCTCACCACCTGAGACAATGGCTATCATATCATCTTCAGATGCTTCTTCTGTTACCTTAAACTCTGTATCCTTGACTCCCAACTGAGCCAATTTGTCTCTAATTTCTTCTATTTGATTCTTAGTGAACATGTTACTCTATAATTACTTTAGAATCTTGACCTAATACAGGTTGCCACTCTCCATTGACAAAGTATAGCAACTTGCCATCCCTTAACCATAGATTCTCTATAAGAGGCTCTCTATTATGGGAAGCAACAACCTGTTTCTTTTTCATCATTTCCATACTACAACTCAATATAATCTACAAGGTACTGACCTGAGGATTGCTTCTTAATTGTAGTAAAGCACCCTCCATTAGCAGTGCCATCCGCATTATAACTACTATAGTGACAGTAGCACAATCTAGACGGTACTAAGTCAGGAGAGGAATTAGGGGCAATACCCTGTATTGGATACAAAGCATCATTACCAAAACCAGCACATTCACCACTCATGTAAATCACTTCTCCAGCATTCAACCTTCTACATATTTCAGGAGTGAAACCTGCTTCAGCCAACTGCTCTTGTGTAACATTAGGACTACTGGATACCAACTCCGTTAGTTTTGTACCTGTAGGTGTAAGCACTGCAACATTAGACTTACTCTCTAATTCTGTTACCCTATCATTAAGAATCCTACCTTGGTTGGCAGAGAGAGGTAGTTCAGTTCCTGAACTATTTAGTCCGTCTACAACAGAACTCACACAAAGAAAATTATCAATAGTAACAATAGTTATATAACTTTGGTCAATAATATATACACAAAGAAGCTGATAAAAGCTAAAACTTAAAAAGGTTACCCCGCCATTTTCTATCACTGAGGCTGTACTTTTGACAAATTGTCCCTCGTTTTGAAAATAACCAACAATTATCTTACCACCTGAGACAGCTTTTGTAAACTCATCCCAATTCCCTACAATAGATTCTACGTCTGTTGTAGACCATCCTTCTGTTGTTTGAAGGTTACCCGGTAGAACATATACATCGGAAGAGCCATTACTGGTAATGGCTCTCCAGCCATTACTAGTATAGTACTTCAACTCTCCATTATTAATCCAGAGGTCACTTGTGCTTGGAGCTTTTATATCTTGTATAATATCTCTAAATTTTTTCATTGCTTATTATTGTTATTAGAAGTTGCTTTCTGCTTATTTATTTGTTTTTCCTTGAGCCTTGCATCAGTTTTAGCCTTCTCCTTATCATGCTCCAGCCTTTCCTTATCAAGCTTAAGTCTTAAATCAAATTCCCTCATCTGCTCCATTAGCTTGTCTTTAGCCTCTTGTGAATATTCAGGTTCTACTATACCATCATCTTCACTATTCTTGCTATAAGCTTGCATTTGTGCAATAATAATCTTTGTCTCATTATCTCTTTGGTTAAGAGCATCTTCCTGTTGCATCTTAGCCTGTTCCATCTGAGCCTTCTGTTCTATCTCTTGTTGCTGTACCTGCAATTGCTGTTGTTGAGCTTGAGCCTGTCTTTCTTGAATACTTCTTTCATCCTTTTCAACAAGTCTCTGCTTTTCAGCAAGCGAAGATGAACTGAATAACTTCATAATAGTTGAGAATGATAGAGTCTGGTTCTGCAATGCTGCCTGAGCTAAAGTATCAAGTTTTGAGTTTAATTCTTGAACACCATTGCTATTATCCACTACAAGACCATAATCAGCTTCTGCAAATTCATCACCATCTATCTCCATAACTCTTATTGAATTATCAGACAAGATATATTGGAACTTCTTGCTTCTGCCTCTTAATGCTATCTTAGCTGTTTCAAGCAAACACTCTAATGCCCTCTTCTTGACATCCTCATGTACTACAAATAGCCACTCTGTAATATGAGAAGACTGCATCATGCTTCTCTCTACTCCACCTACTGTCTCTCTATTACTTACCTGACCTTCTCTTTGCCTGGTAATGCCAGCAACTTCTGCCATTTCCATCTTGATAAACTCAAGAAGATTAATGTATTGCTGTATCTGATTACCATCAGAAGCTGCAATTACCCCAGTAGAAGCATTGTTTAATGCACCTGCAAGTTTACCTGTAGCTGCACCTACATTACCTTCATTGAAGCTATCTTCTACTGCAAGACCCATAGTCTTTGCATAGTATAACCATTTCTCTACATCCCATCCCTTAGGTTTCTTGGCAAAATCTAATCTCACCAATGAACCCCAGTTTCTTGCTATCAGCTTATTTAATCTATCATGTATTGCATCATACAAGTAGTTATATGGCTTCATCATATCCACCAAGCTGAATGGTCTGTTGTCATTAAGGTTATAAATAGAACCTACAATTCCAAAGTGACATCTTGAAGGGTTGCTTAGTCTGTTGTACTGAACTACTCTTGGTCTCATATTGACATAAATGTCTGTGCCAATCTTAGTTCCTTCCCATGCTTCATTGATGTAGAATATCTGCTCTTCTTCTCCAGCATCCTTATCTATTACATAAGTCTCTGGGTAGAAGTTAAATACTTCTTCACCTGTTTGAGGGTCATAACTTCTTACCTTCTTAATCTTTCTTCTTGACTTCCAATATACTCTAAGTACTCTCAAGTTTCCTGCAACATCATAAGGAAGAAGTGAGTTATTAACCCCATCATATCCTCCTAATGGGTCCCAAAAGAATCCCTCTGTACTTATTTCATCCCCTATCATGTGATTATTGACAAAGCCATATCTCTCATCAATATTATCCATAGAGTCTGTAGCAGCTTGACCTACATGGTCAGGCATTTTCTCTATATACTCCATGTCTTTCTTTGTCAATACATCATAGTAGGCATCAATAACCTTGCCTGGACTCCAATAATCTTCGAGGATTATCATATCTGCATCCTCAATCTTATTGCTATATCCTGACTTAAAGATTCTTACTTTGAGTGGATTTAGTCTTTCAATAGTAGGCTCACCTCCTACAATATCACATTGATAAATCTCTTCACCAACTGCCATTGCATCCATGAACCCTTGATTGAACATTAAAGGAATATTCAACTCCTTTACATAGTGGTTAAGAAGGGCATTAGCCCTAATTTCCCTCATGTCCTGCCACTCATAGGTGTAGTAATCATTTATCTTTTCAAGCTCTTGGTTAGCCTCCTCTTCTGATTGAGAAGTATTAGATACCCATTCCTGTAGCTTCTGTAGTAATTCTTGCTTCTTGTTATTCTCTATCTCTGTAATAGCATTAGGGTTAGTAACTACTACTTTGAAGTCAAAAACTCTCTTACTTTCCTCACCTCTAAGCACATTCAACTTACTATTCATAATAGGATAGTGTTGGATTCTATCAGGTATGAAACCTGCCTGTAGCTTCTCAGGATTCAGTATCATCTCAAGGTCACTCATGTGAAGCTTCCCATTAAGTAAGTCATACGCTATCTTTTTATGAATAACACTCTTCCTTACAAGACTATAGTTAAAAAATGTCTTTGAATCAGCAAAATCCAAGTGTTTCTTTCTCCATTCCTTGGTCTTTTTATTAAAAGGTAAGTTTTGAGGGGGCAATTGACAAAATTCACTCATATTTATATTTCCATTTATATCCTCCTGCCTTTTTAGTTTTTCCTTTTAAGCAATGCACAATTGCTGGCTTGGAAATACCAATCTCCCCAGAGGCTTCCTTAATTGAACTAAATTCTTTTATAAATTCTCCATCTAAACTAAATTGAAGTATTACTTTTCTATGGGCCAATAAGGTGTTTTCACTTGGCTTCCTCCCATACATAGGACTTTCTTTTCCTTTTCTTAATCTGTATGGAGCTAACCATGAAGTGTCTTTAGAATAATGCCCTAAAGCTTTTCTTGTACTTATTCTCTTTTCTATTGTCTCTTTAGATGGATGCTTACCAAACATAGAAGATTTCTCTCCCTTATATTGTCTAAGCTTTTCTTTAGTGTATTCACTGACAGTGCCTGCATCCTCTCCCCCACCAGAGATATTATAGCTTATTCTCCTATTCTTATAGAATTTTATAAGAGATTTTTCAAGAATTATAGCTCTATCCTTTGAAGTCTTACAGAGTATAATGTGTTCAAAATTACTCCAACCATACTTTAGTATCGCCTTATTCATGATTTCACACTTTTTATATCCTTTACCTTCTCTCCATCTATTCTCTACCCTCATAGAAGTTATTCCTACATATACTTTCTTATTCACTTTGTTTATATGTAAATATACAGTATAATCTCTCTTCCTCATACTTCAATTTAATTACTGTGCAAAGGTAAGTAAAATCCTTGACCTATGCAAGTATATAAGTAATTTATTAACCATCAGTCTCCATTTTTACTAAATTTACTGCCCAAACCTAAAGTCATAGTTCCTCTTGAAGAATGGGTCATTACCATCATAGCTATTATTAGCCCTCTCCTGCTTTTCCTTACTAACATCTCCTTGGTATCTTATCATTCTATCTTCCCTTAGAAGCATCAACATACCCATAGCAGATATTCTATCGAAGTTACCCTCAGAGTTGTAATTAATAAGCTCTTTCAGCAGTGCTCTGTTCCTCACAGTAAATAGTCTTGGAACCATTACCTCTTTCTCTTCTCCATCAATAGTTTGCATAATAGGAACTGGAGCTAATAGCCAGCTTCTCAATCTACTCCTTGCATAAGCATTAATGGCAGGAGAGGCATTAGTACCTTTTGACTTGTTACCATAGCCATCTTTCATCATCTGCTTTTCCTTTAAGAAATCAAGAACATCTGTAAGAAGATAGAGACTATTTCTTGTCGAGAAGTGAGAGAATAGACCTTTTTTATTGTACTCATAGTTCAGCCTGCCATTGTAGAATAGACAAAGCTTTCTACAAATCTCATAGTAATCATCAGCAAAAGGAGGTCTTCCAGTGTATTCAGCTACTATCCTATCTGTCCATAAATCCAGTACAAATATAGAACCTAAAGACATAGTATTTGATTCATCATCATCATAAGGGTCAGCACCTAATATATACCTATCATTGTATGGCTTACCTGTATTCCTATCAATCTCAGGTAACTGATATATTTCAATAGCACCCTCTATCTTATTATCCTTATGTGGGAAATCCCTAATAGGTGTAGCAGAGGTAGGTTTATACTCCACCTGACCATCTTTATTGAATACCAAATCACCTACATATACACCATCATATTCTGTAGGATTAGCATCCAATTGACCTATTCTTTCAGTCAAGTCAGCTATAGGAAACATATTTACACCTGTCTTAACAATAGCTTCAGCAGGAGTAATAGGAACCTCAGCAATAGTCTTAATAATAGTGTTAGGGTCAGTAGAATTATACTTTACCCTATACCTATTCATAAGAATTTCAATCAGAGCCTTAATTACATCAGATACACCATTCTCATTATAACATCCCTTTCTATTCACATAGCCAGGAAAGAAGAATACAAAGTAAGGTTTACCTTGGTTGTACTTATCAAATACATTAGGTAAAGCATACATATTATAACCTTTAGGGTTATACATGATTTCCTGAGCACCAGCAAAGTCTGATTCATTATCACCAGCAGTACCTAACATATAGATTTGTCCAAAGACAATATCACCTTCCTGTACTGAAGGTAAAAGCACATTATACAAATCAACTAATCTTGGGAATGTACCAAACTCTTCAATAAGAATCTTAGCAGCTCTCTTACCTCTCAACTTAGACTCATCATCCTTAGATGATACTCCAAGTACTGTATTCTGAGTACCTCTTTCAATATCCAACTCTACATCCTTATACCCCATTATCCATGTCATTTCCTGTAAAGAGTTCTTTAATCTCTTTCTTGGAAACTGGGTATTGGTTGCACAGAAGTTAGCCATATCTACAAACTTATTAAGGACACCATCCTTAGTAAGATACTCCTTCTGATAGGCAGTTACTATACCCTTTACCTTTTCATGTGCTTCCTCATTCTCACCTACCACAAAGATATGGTTAAGTATAGATGCAAGACTATATGACTTACCTTTACCTCTGGAAGCAAGTTCAGCCATGTGCTGACCTCCCCCAAAGTTATTGTATAAACCACCATTTGATGCTTGGTCTAAGCAATGGAATCTCCAATAGATACCTTCCCAACATTCAGGTAATGCCTCTACTCTATCAGCCCTCTTGGACTTTTTCTTCTTACCATTCTTATCCTTATACTCTCTAATCTTAGAGAGCATCATAGGAGAATAATTAAGGAACCAATACATATATCCTGTAACCCATTCTCCATCACTTTCCCTTACATAACCATCCCAGATTCTTCTTCTTTCCTCTCTTACCCACTTACCATATTCACTATTAGGATTGGCATTAGGTCTAAGGTTAGTAAATGTACCATACTTCTCATAATGTATAGCAGATGGTCTGAAGTAATCCATATCCTCTAATATATGAGGATTAGCCAAGTCTACAATGATTCTACCCCTATCATCCCTTGGTCTATCCTTAGCATATTCTCTTGTAGGACTTATCAATCTCTTGACAAACTCTACATTATTTATAATATCAAATAACTGGTCCTGAACTTCCTGAGGAAGGCTATTAACCAATTCCTCAGTTAGCTCAGTTTGATATTTATTCATTGGTATTTTCTGAAACTCCATTATATTCTCCCTTTATAACTGCTTCATAAAAATCAGAGCCTATCCAATTGAATATTAGTGTACTCAACATGATATTCATCTCTCTTAACATATTCTCTTCCTGACCATCAGGAACCTTAGCAGTATGCTGTACTGTTATTACTCTATAAGATTTACCTCTCTTAGTGAACCAAAGAGTGTACTTGTAAATCTTATAAACCTTGAATGAGGAATGAGGCATGATTTCTTTCTGTAATGCCATGTGCCCTACATTCTCAATTCCCCTCTCACTTCTCCTTGTCTCAATATGTTTATTAAGCCCTTCTATAATATCTTCTGCTTTCATAGTTATAGTGCCAAGTCATCTTCAAATATAGTCTTTTCTCCCTGTCCCCTCATCTTACCTGAACTCCTCATTTCAGAGTTAAGTGCTTTCTCAGCCTCATCCAAATCTCTAATGAGAGGTGTAATCTGTTTCACAATGGCTGTAATCTCCTTAAACTCCTTAACCTCAAGACTATCAAAGTCCAGCTCTCTTAGTTTTGCTCTAAACTTATTAACCATAAACCTCGTGTCTTCAAGGAGTAGTGCAGAGATTGGCTTAAATGATTTATAAAATTCCATTGCTCCTGTTACTATCTTGTCTGGTTCCCATTTAGGAGGTAATCCTTCTCCCTCTTTAATGGCTTCCATTCTCTCCTTGTCATCTACAAGGTATTGATAGTCACTTCTTGGGTCAGTCATAAAATAGATGAAAGCAATTTCTGCTAAGGCTTTGTCCTTATTCACTGTTTTATCTCTTGTCCATATTTGTTTGAAGGGCTTTAATGTTAAAAGCTCTGGTTCTATCACAACCTTATAACCTTCATATTTAAGTAATTTCATCATAACTTTTCTTTTTTTTTTCAAAAAAAAAAGCAGTAGTTTTCACTACTGCTTTTCTATATATGAAGCCAACTTTAGTATGACTTCTTTACTATCTCCCAGTAAGCCAAGAGCTGAATTACATCTTGAGCATAATACTCCTCTAACCTTTCCTGTAATATGGTCATGGTCTATACATAGATTTTCTGTATTTCCACACACTTCACAAGCTTTTGGTAAAGCTTCATACTCTTCTTCAGTTAAATTATAATTATACTTAATCTGTGAGAGTCTGATTTTAGACTTATTTCTTTCAGCCCATTCTTTATAGTAGTTTGGATGTTCTCTTCTCCACTTATCTCTATAAGATTTGACTTTTGTTTTATTCTTATCTCTCCACTCTTTGTGGAGATTCTTCAGTGCATCCTTATTTACATTATTATAATTCCTGCTGTAAGCATTTTTACAATCTTTGCACTTAGAATCAGGATACTTATGGATGTTGCCATTCCTATCTTTATAACTTCTGGTATAAAAATTATCCATAGGCAAAGTTCTATTACAGCAAGAACAAGTCTTAAACAATAAGCTTTTTGTCTGGCACATATACTTGTGGCTGAGTATCTGGAACTTCTTCCCATTCATCAATAATGAAGTCAATATCCCTATCCTGTAGCAATAGACACTGCTTTCCATCCATCTCAACAACATCAAAATTGTAAGTAGTAACAGGATTGTCAGTTACAATTCCATCTTTAAGAGTGCCTGCTTGATGTTTTCTTACTGCAAACCTTGTAGGGTTTACACACACTATATCACCTACCTTTATATCTCTTACTGAACTACCTACTGCAAGTACAGTTTGATATTCTTTTAATCCACCCTGCTGCTTAGTAGTATCAATTAGACCACCTCTTGTAGTTACATCATGTTCATACTTATCCATTGTAGTGATAAGTGCAGTGAACATTGGCTTTATTTTCTTAACCTTCAACATACTCAATAACTTTTATACCATATTCTACAGCACAAGAGTGCTCAATCTTACAACCTCTATATTTGTCCCAGTCTTTAGCAAAATATGCAGCATCTGCCACAGATAATAGCTCAATTGATTTACCCAAGAACCACAGAGGTCTTGCATCTACTGGTGCATCTTTGAAGAAGCTATCAATCACTTCCACATCATCATTGAGTACTGCCTTAGCCTCTTCCACAGCTTTGGCTCTTTCAGCTTCTATTTCTTCATTTGTCTTACCCTTCATGGGCTGACTAATAAACAATTTCTTCATCTCTTCTCCCTTATCTGTTTAATAAACTTGAGTCTCTTTTTCATACCTAACATCCTATCATAAGTGCAAGTCAGTTTACCCAGTGATGGAATGTTGAAATTTGTTCTTAACTTAGCAAAATCCTCTTCATTAAGATTCTCCTTTAATGGCAAGGACTGTATGGATTGGTTAATAAATAACCAAAATGCCTTATATGTTTTATCTACCACTTCTTTAGGTAAATTCAACTCTTCAGAAACCTTACCAATTATATCAGGATAATTCATTTCAATTCAAAAAGTAACAATAGTTGGAAAGTGCCAGTCTCTTCATCAATGTTGGGAATAAACCTTGGATTAATCTTACCATCAATGATAACTTTATTCTTCCTTAGCTTGCCCATAATTACCTGAAAGTGTGGGAGAGTGATATTACACTCTTCCCTTACTTTCTTCTTTGTATCTTCACTCATTGTAACCTTATCAAGTATCTCATTATCCTTGATAACTTTACTGAGTTCATATCTTTGCTTGACAAAGGATGTAATTACATCAATCTCTCTATCAGTTAGCTTATGAAAAGGCTCTAAAAATTCAAACCAATATCTAAAGAATTTACCATTTAATGAAGTGGGTATCCTGACGATGTTATTTGCTTTCTTAACCATCTTTATATTTCCATTTATACCCTCCAGCAGAAATTCTCTCTCCCCTACAGCAGGTAGCAATATTTCTATGAGAAATACCAGTTTGTTTTGATGCTTGAGATGTAGAATAGTATTCAGCTATAGGTTCATTGAATATAGTAAGTTGAATGACTCTTTTCCCCAAAGCTTTAGATATTCTTTCATTTCTGCTACCATAGTTATTGTTATCTTTTGAAGATAACATTTCAAGATTTTCTACTCTGTTATCAGTTTTAACTTCATTCTTATGATTCACTTGTAAATCATCAGAATAATCAGATAGGAAAGATTTAGCTACTAACCTGTGTATAGTAGATGTTTTAATATTTCTTTTATCCTGAAGAACTACTTTTAAGTAGCCATCTTCAGTAAACGCAGGTTTTAATATCCTAACACACCTAACTCTACCAAGATTGGATACTTGATATAATCCATTATATCCTTCTATATCTCTCCACTCTTCCTTCATCATGTATCTTACTCTTCAGTTTTAATATCTGGTGTTTCCTCTTCCTTATTATCTTCCTCAACCTCTTCAGGAACTGTCATAAGCTCCTCAATCTCAGCAATACACTTCTCAAGGAAGTCTTGCTTAAACATATGTCCATTCTCCACTACCTTAAACAAGTAGTCAAGTCTCTTGAACATGTTACCCATATTAGCAGCTTGCAGCTTCATATATAACTGCTTAGCCTGCTCACTAAGCTGATGAGCTATGTTCTCTAACTGCTCATAAGACATCTTTTCAGGTCTCTCTGTTTCCTTTGTTGTTGGTTGCATCTCTACAACCTTTCCCTTCTGCTCTTCCATTTTAATTTGTAATTAAGTTGTTAATACTCTTCAAGGAATTTATGTCCATATCTATTCTTGTATAGAGTCTCCCACTCTTCTATTGAACATTCTCCTATATCAGTGGAGCCACACTCATCACAGTAATCTGAATCCTCCATTCTCGGAATGTTCCTAATATTCAATGATAGACAATGCTTGCAGTATAATACTGGCACTTCATTGTAATCATTAGGCTGATTTTCTGTGTTTAAGTTGCTCATAAATCATCTTCTTTCTTTCATTAATAGTCCTACTGTGATGTCCCTTTCTCTTACAAGTATTAGCCTTATTATTGAAAGGTCTCTTAGGGAAGATAATACCATCAAGAGATACATGACCTCTTCTGATTGCTCTCCTTACAGACTTGAACTTGCTTACTGCTTCATAAGTTCTTAGGTGAAGAATACCTTTTCCATAGAAATCTCCCACAATATCTACTCTATTCTTCTCCATATAATCCTTGAACTCCTCTTCACTCATCAAGGGTCTTTCTATTGTCTTCTGCTCTTCCATTTCCATAATGTTTTTATCTAAAGTAGATTAATACAAACTGACCATTTTCTTTAAGTAGAGAAACTATATCCTCTCTCTTAATTCCTTCCTCATTGGCTGACCTTACAATACCTCTGATTGTAGTATCAGTTAATGCAGTCATAACTTGATGAACCTCTGAACCATTGGTCTTTTTGGTCCTTGTCATCTCTGCCTTTTCTATCTCTTCCATATTATCTAAATTAGTTGCGGAGAAGTGAATCGAACACTTGGAGTCCAGCTTATGAGACTGGATTGAATACCAATTCTCCCCGCGATGTTAGAGTGGGATAACAGACTCGAACTGTCAAATTAACCTTGGAAGGGTTACATGTTACCATTACACTAATCCCACATTGAGTAGATAATCAGACTTGAACTGACCCCTTGACATTGGCAATGTCATATGCTACCACTAACACCATATCTACAAGAGCCTAAGATTTGGGCAACTGGTACTTAGGCATTGCAAGTATCACCTTAACTTGCACCCTCAATCACCTACACCTCATTGAGCTTTTTAATTTCAGTGGCGCAGGTCAGCTCCTGCCGAGGTTTATCTAGTAGCATTGAGTGTTACTCTCTCACTGTAGATAAGACAGCTTTTAGTAACTTGTGAGTCCCCTAAAGGATTTGAACCTTCTCTTCTTGTTTACAAGACAAGCTTGCTAACCATTAACACTAAGGGGACAGTGTCTTAATATGGCCTTATATCACATAAGTGGAATAAGTAGTCATACTTGTTGATATTCTGAATAAAGGTCTCACACTCAGATGCTATACCTTTATAAGCAGTCTCTTGAGGAATCTTATCATAAAATGCAATAGTAGCAGACTTAACTTCACTTATAAAGTCAAAAGCATTCAGTGCATCACTTGGAGTTCCCTTGATAGCATTAGGTTGCATTTTACCAAGTATTCCCATATATCCTTCTGCAAGACCATCCTGATAGTCTGACAATATATCAAGGAACTCATCAAGATATACATGGATATTTTTCTTAGGTGCTGCCCAATGCAAGTTCTTACACTTAGTTTTCCAACCTTCAAGTTGATTTAAGAAGTTAATAAAGAACTGAGAACCAGATACTTCCGTACTTCTGCTTGATTCCATTGGAGTAAATAGGCTATCTTCTTCAAACATATTCTCTTATTTTAATAATGCAAAGTTAAGCAACATAATTGGAACTACCAAATATTTTCCTAACTATTTTCAAATTATTTTTAGTACCCTCTAAGAGACTCGAACTCTTACCTTACTATTACTTCAGCATAGCTTCTAAGGCTATTGTGTCTACCTGTTCCACCAAGAGGGCATTATATATAGCTGGTGTTCAAAGAATCGAACTTTATTCTCAGGTTTTTCAGACCTGCGCAATGTAACCATACCTGCCTAACACCCATAATGACTTATTTAGGTCTCTACCTGCATCACCTTCCATAAGTCAAGGACTTTGATTTCTATTGAAGTGGGGCAGAAAGGAATCGAACCTTAAATAGCCTATGGCAGCAGATTTACAGTCTGCTTTAATTCACCACATTAAAGCTACCCCTAATTAGTTTGCCTCCAAATGAAGGGTTATTCCGGTATTGGAATAGACCCTGTAGGAGTCATCATCTGACTCTTAGCAATGATTCTTACATAAACATTACCAGCTTTCTTAATAAAATCAAGAACTCTTCTCATAACTGTAAAATTTGGAGTTAAACAATTATGTTTCCCCACTAGGAGTCGAACCTAGTTCCAGAGATTAAAGGTCTCTAGCATTACCACCAATGCTTTAGGGAAATGAGTGTTCCCTCTGGGACTTGAACCCAGAGTCCACAGTTTAAGAGACTGTTGCTTTAACCAATTCAGCTATAGGAACATTAGTACTCACTAATGGACTTGAACCATTGACCTTGAATGTATAAGATTCCTGCTCTAACCTACTGAGCTAAGTGAGTATATTAAGGCATTAACCTAGTTCTGATGAGTGGACTTGAACCACTAACTACTGCCTTATGAGAGCAGCCTTCTACCATTGAAGTACATCAGAATATAGTTGGCACACAAGGAATTGAACCTTGATTACTACCTTATCAGAGTAGCTTCCTGACCATTAGAAGATGTGCCAATAATGCAGATTCTAAAGGAATCGAACCCATAACTCTTCTTTTGGAGAGAAGTGTTTTGCCAATTAAACTAAGAACCTAGAATTTGCGGGGATAAAAAGAATCGAACTTTTATCTCTTGGTTAACAGCCAAGTGCATAGACCTTCCAGCTATATCCCCATTAGTTGCTCCTATAGGACTCGAACCTATGACCTTTTCCTTGTAAGGGAACTATTCTGAACCACTGAACTAAGGAGCATTGATAGGGCAGTTTCTTTAACCTCTAACTACCCAAAAGAGGGTTCAAGCAAAGCTTAGTATTATGAAAAACAAGAAAACAATGTGGAGCAGGTGGGACTCGAACCTAATCTTCCAGAGTGCAAATCTAGCGCATTATCCATTTATGCTACCTCCCCATTAATGATTAGTAGGGAATAAGAGACTCGAACTCTTGACCTCAGCATCCCAAATGCTGCATCCTAACCTAACTGGACTAATTCCCTATTTTTTTTTATTATTTAGCGGAGAGCAGTGTACTCGAAACACATACCATTGCTAGTACAATCTGTTTAGCGGACAGTCCCTAAAACCTCTTAGGTTTACTCTCCAATTCCTTACCAATAAGTCAATGAACACATCTATTTAGCGGAAAGATGAGGTCCCGACCCCCAAACATTTTACTGTTCCCTTAGTTTTCAAGACTAGGCTGAATCCCATTCAGTTACCTTTCCATTTGCCTAATCACCGCTGTGATATAGGACTTCCTTATAAACAGGGCAGATTATGAGGGAATTGAACCCTAGCCTTCACATTGACAGTGTGATATGCAGACCACTACACCACATAATCTATTAGTAGGGAAGTAAGGATTTGAACCTTATCCTTAGCCTTGAAAGGGCTATGACCTAACCCATAGTCTACATCCCCATAACAAGTACCTCCTATAGGAATCGAACCTATATTCTAAGTTTAGAAGACTTATGTACTGTCCTTTGTACTAAGAGGGCATCTTCTTGTTGTCTTGGCAGGACTCGAACCTACAATGTGGGGACCAAAGACCCATGTGTTACCTTTACACCACAAGGCAAAATAAAGAAAAAGAAGTACTACCTTTATGTTAGAAATATACGCAAGTAATGAATAGACTATCAAGAAAAAAAAAGGTAGTACTTCTTTAATCCTAAAACACATTTCTTATCTTCTTCTCTTTGACACTGCAAAGGTAAGTATTATTTTTCAAATAACCAAACTTTTTCCCAATTATTTTCAATCCAAGTATCATTTTCTTGTCTTGAAGGAGTAAAGAGGGTTAAATTAATCTTTATTTATATACTTCTAAGTAATTCCTGCTAACCTATTAGCCCACCTTTCTGTGTAGAATTTATAATAATCCCATTTAATTCCAACTTTTCTACATAAGCGAAGAGATATATTATTTAGTAATGATGGAATGCCTATTATTATTAGGTATAAGGGGCCTAGTATATCAGACTGTTTACTATGTCCTAACTCATGTTTAATAGATTTCTCAAAAGAATATGGGTGTATAAATATAAAATCTCCTAAAGATATAGAGGAGGGTAATAATGTATTGATAATAAAAATTCTATTATCTATGCCCTTCTGTATAGAATATGAACATATTACACCCTCTAAGCATAATGCAACAAAACTTTGTGGAAATTTCCACACCCATCTTAACAGTTTCTCCTTTAATAATTCTTTAGTTATTCTCACAAAAAATCTACGTAAGTATAATATTCATTATTAAATGTTGGAGTATCATTATATATTTTTTTCCATAACCAAGGTATTGGTAGGTAAGTATGCCAACTTCTACCATCTAGAGGTAGAAAACCCTGTATTGTCTTTATAGGCAAGTCTACTTTCAGTATATCATATCTACATTTAATTCCTTGGGAATTTTTACCATATTTTATTGCTAAATATTGCCAAGTTATATTAGGGTATTTCTTTTTTATATATTCATAATATCCTATGAGAGACTGATGCTGTAGGAAGGTATTAGATTTACCCTCATATGTTAAGGATACTAAACAGTTCCCATAATTATTTATTTGATTTAATATAGATTCTAAAGTCCTCTTTGATGACCAAAGGCCATGCTTACATATAACAACTTTATCCTTATCTTGTTTAAATCTTATATCAAACATTGTACAACCTGCATTATATTGCTCTTCTATAGTTTTTGACTGTGTCTTAGAGAAGGGAGTAACTAACCAACTTAATATTCCTTTGCCCTTCTCACCTGTGGCACTATTATGTGTTCCTATTAATAAATTTCCCATTTTTATTATTTGTAATTTTAGCCTATTACCCTTTATTCCAACAGAATATAGAATTATCAAACTTTTCTTTAAAGTATAAGAGACCCCTGCCAGCATTATGGCTTGCATCCTTATAATCAGTCTTTTACCCCGTTTATATATTATTAGTTCTCACTCTGTGTTATCTCTGTAGTCTTTTACACCACCCTTGAAGACTTGGCCTAAAGCTCGGCTAAATACTTATTTGTAATCCTCTTCAAGTGGGGCACTTGCCTGTAGCCTTCTTAGTATCCTTTACTTTCCTAAGCTGCTGTGCCCAAGTAAACTCCTGATTATAGGGGGTCATCTATGCTTTTAAGAGTTGATGATTCTCTATCCTGAAGTACTTGCTACTCCAATACAACTGCAAAGGTAAGTAAAAAATCTGATATATGCAAATATATAAATGAAAAATTTACTGCACAGAAAATAATTTTTTTTTTCTAATTTTTTTTTTCTATTATATTTCTAGGAGTGGGGTATAATAACCTCATCACTCCCCCATAGTTTTTGAGATTGGGATATACCCCCGTGGAGTTGAAATGATACATTACTCCTCCTTATTATTTGATTACTAACATTAAAAACTTACTAAAATGAAGAAAGATTTATTGCTTATCATTCCTTGTGTTCTCATTGTCTTGGCTATAGGATTTACCTTTGGCATCTGGTACTCTGACATTAATAAAGTACAACCTTACAGAGACTATTATAATGCTACTGAATCATTCCTTGATACATTAGAACACTATGATAACTGGGTTGATAGATTTGACCCTTATGAGTATTATGAGGCTAAGGAAAACCTTAAATAACTCATTACTTCTCCTTATTATTTGAATTTATTATTAACTTTGAACCTTTTGGTGCTTAGGTCAACCATACCTATATTATGAATATCTTTAGTTCTTTGAGAGTTTATGCAGGTAAATGGGAAGTTAAATCCACTAGAGAGTTTACTGAAGAGGAAATTAAGGCTGTAGTTCAGGCTGTTGTTGTACCTTCTCAGTATGGTAATTCTGTTCAGTTCACTATGGTTGGTGGTGGATTGACCTATATTCCACTAGACCAGAATAGTACTCTTGGCTCTGGTGAATTGGTTGATTTAACTAAGGCTAAACTTGTGACTTTAGGTAAGTCAGGTGAGAGTGATATTTATAGGGTAAGTATCTAATACTTGCCTTATAAATTATAAAGGTGAGGGTCTTCCCTCACTTTTATTTTTATCCTATCTGGTTTCAGCAAGGTATTGCAAAAGCAATATATTATGGTAGAAGCAATATTATGGTGATAGAGATAATCAAGACTATTATTATCCTCTTCAAGACAATGATTATATTGTATAAAGAATGGCAAGGTAGAAGCAATATTATTATCTCATAACTATTATCTCAAAGCTCTATTACAGCAATATATTATCAGCATGGCTCATTACTCCTCCTTTGTTCTTGACACACTGAGGTTAGTTATCAGTTATATCATATATGTGATATTAGTATAGCTCATTACTCCTCCTGTGCCTTTGCAACTCCACAATAGTTGCATTTTAGCATTTATCATTTATCATTTAACAGGTGTGCCAGATACCAAGATAAATCCAAAGGGCATTGGTAAGTTTGTATGAACATTTTCTCAACTCTCAGAACTTATGCAGGAAAATGGAGTATTAAATCTTCACGAGCATTTACTCAGGAAGAAATTCAGGCAGTAGAGTCTGCAACAGTAGTACCATCACAATATGGCAACTCAGTTTGCTTTATGATGGTAGGAGGAGGACAGACTTATATTCCTCTTGCTAATGATGCTACTGTAGGAGTTGGAGAATCTATTGATTTGACCAAGGCTAAACTTCTCACATTGGAGAAGGGAGGTGAGTCAGATATTAATAGAGTTTCTATCTGATAGCTGAAAGAGAACTATAGGGTGGGAGGGTAAATCTCCTACCTTATACCTTTTTTTTACCTTGTGTTATAAGCAACAACATATATAATTTTATAGCTATATTTACTGAATACTATGTTAGCAATACATATAATTTGTACTTTAATAATACTGGCAGCAGCAATAATTTATGAATGTAAAAACTAGAAATATACCTAAAAAACAATCAAATATGACTACAGATAAACAGAAAGCTGCTGTTCACTTTTGTGAAAAGTGGCTTAATGTCACATACAATGGTGATATTAACAATTTCCAACAAGTAAGTAATTTTCTCTCAGAATATTTAGAGGAAGCCAAACTAACTTATGAGGAAATTGCATGTGAGTATGAATCTTATTTATGGGACTTAATGGACTAAGTTATGGCAAGATATAGAGTAAATCCTAATGCAATATGTAGTTCAAAGAATTACAAGCAATCAAAGAAATTACACATGGATATGTTAAAGAGAAATCATGAAGTATTCATGGAAATGGTAATAAAGGGAGAAATAGTTATCAAGAGACAGGCATATATTAAGGTATTTGGTAACTTGATAGCTATTACTCCAAGTGAAGTAGTAAGATTTGAAAAGGAGATGACTATAATATGGAAGTAATACTATTCATAGTGGCTTTGGTATTCCATGTCATAATCCTCTACATTATATTTGATTACTGTAACAAATCTTAAATAAATATACAGTGACAATTAGAGAGTTATACATCTTTGCTCAGTCTCATGCTCTTCTTGACAAGAGTGTGGGACTGGTCATTGATGAATATATAAAGCACATCTCTGTGCATAATAATACCTTAGCTCATAGCAACATTATGAATAATCAAGGCAGTGAATCTATGAGTAAGTCTGACATAGACTATGAGAATAAGGTAGAGTTTAGTACAGAAGATGTGCTTGAATTATTTTCAACTTAACAAGCAATTAAACAAAAATGAACAAATTTAAGTTTATAATCAAAGGCATATTGTTATGGACAACAGGCTTTGTGACTATACTCTTTGTAGCAGGAGTAGATAGCATCTATGACAATGGATATTTCTTTCAGACTCTTATAGCTGTTGTAGTGATGATATTCTGTTGCTATAAGCTAATCTCAGAGGAAGAGTTTGAAGTATTGTCTTTATACAGATGGTTTAACAAAATAACAGGAAAGGTAATTTAATTATTTTTAGGTAAAGGATTTTTAGTTCGGGTGACATATTGTCACTACAGGTCAGAGGTTCGTGAGAATATCTGACCTTTTGTGATGTCTCCATAGCTCAATTGGATAGAGCAACAGACTTCTAATCTGTAGGTTGTGAGTTCGAGTCTCACTGGAGATACAATGTCTATTTAACCACTATTTCCTGACCATGCTGGGCAAAATGACTGAAAATGTGGTGCTGGTAGGTAAGCTACTATTTCTTGTTTTAGCTTGCACCTTGTTCTTAGAAAAGAATCAAGGCAATAAAGGGGCATTTTGGTTTTGATTGCTGATTATTTGGTAAGAGAACATGCAAAGACTGATGGAAAGACATCAAAACAATAACTGGCAATACTTCTTATAGAGTTGCTGCCTAAATAGGCTGAGTAGCACTTACTTGGAAACAGAAAGGTGCAAAGCCTGAATGAAGACTAAGGCTGAGGGTCCGACTTTAAGAGCATTAATAGGCTGTGGTCTCGCAGAAGGTAACTCAACTTTTTCCTTGTTTATGGACAATAAAATGAGGTGGTGGAAATGCTGTAAATCCAGACAGACCCAGTGGGTAACTGACCACATTAAAAAGTAGTAAGCATGTGTAATTCTTTTATTAAAGGTTGGTAAGACAGGGGTTCGAGTCCCCTATGCTCCACAATTAACAAACTAATAATTAAATTATCAAAAAAGATGAAAGAAAAAGAACAGAATCCACTTGAAAGAAAGTTGGATGAGCAGTCATTTGAAAATGCTGCAAAAGTCATTAAAGGTGGCAAAGAGAATGGTGGTTTAACCAATGTTGAACTTGTTGAAAACTTGGTGGAAAGCTACAAAGGTAAGACAATGCAAGCACCTGTCGAGGTGATTGTAATAAGTGCAATATTCCTCAATGTGAGAGAATTAATGGGCACTATTGAAGCCTTGAAACATACTCTTCACATTAAAATGGCAGAGGAGTTGAGAGAAAAAGCAGATAAGGGAGAAGCCACAGCAAAAGATGCAATGGCTGCTCTTATGCTTGCTGCAATTATGAAGGGAGAATCTGAAGAAGATTAATAAACATGAGTGAAATCAAGTTAAGTCTGAGTATTGAGCTTCGAGGAAGCACAATGTTCAGCAAGGAGGAGTGCCTTAAAACAACTCACAAAGTGATTGAGAAGAAGACCAAAGCTGGTAAAATCTACAAGAAAACCATTGAGGTAAAAGTAGAGGATTGGGACAAGATGGAGAAGCACACTATGAGAGTGACTGACAACAATGGTACCAACCCAGAGATTATCACTTTCCATACAAGAAAGTGTAAATCAGCTACACAGTCCCTGAACATGAGCAAGGAGGCTTATGAGTATATGATTGATAAGGATTCTTGTCCTTCATGGTCTAAGCCTGGCAAGTGGGCTGCAATGAGTGAAAAGGAAAGACTTGAAGCTCATTTGCAGAGAACAGTAAGACATCTTGGAGGTGTATCATATACCTATCAAGTGTTTGAGGACTAACTGGATATGTTCTCATAGTAAGGGCAGGGGTACTAATAATACCCCTGTCCTTTTTTTTTACAACCTCTGAATAAGCAGGATAAAACTAAGAGACTATGGGATATGTTCCTAAATTTATACATCTTGACCATTTCATTAGTGTAGAATATCCATTTGGTGCCCATTGGAAGCATAGCTACATACAACAGAGTGCAGAAGCAATCTTCAATACATATAAAGAGGACATTGAGGAAGGTACAAGCATAACCTTTGTAGTAAGAGGTACATCAGGAGCTATGATTGCAGGTGCTATGCTTAATGAGTTACACAACATTAACCCAACTACTAAGACCTACATCCTGATTGTCAGGAAGGGAGAAGATACAAGTGCTCATTGTTCTTCATTAAGAGGAATTGATGAGGTTGGTACTACAAGGTTCATAGTTGTGGATGACTTTATATCATCAGGTGATACTATTAGGGCAATTATACATGATTTAGATGGGTACTTTGAGGTAATTCCTCATCCTACTAACAAGTATGATATGCTCTGTGTAAGTAACATCATTGATGCAAAGACATTAAAGAAAAACTCATGTGATAACTATATGAAATGGAAAGAAATTTGTTCAAGATTTGAGTATGTAATATGTTGTCCTAAACCAGAATAGTATGACAGCATTTAATGTGTTACTCCTCATTGTGCTATGTATTTGGATTATTGTAATGTATAATAAGTATTCTCCTAAGATTGATATAGTCATATCAAGGAATAAATACATTGTGCTATTATGGTATAACAAATGGTATTGGAGTGGGGAGTGTAAGAGAACTTACATAAAACTGTTTGAAATATGATAGAATCATTATTCTAAAGATTATCTAACTATGTATTTCCGACTAAAGAAGGAGACTAAAGTCTCACTGACTAAGCAATATAAGTTTAACAAAAAAGCATGAAGAAAGTAGATTATGGATAAAGTAGTAGTAAAAGTTGCTGTATGGTTTGTAATCTTCATTATCCTAATAACCTTAGGACTTGAAATGATTTCAGCACCTAATACCATTGAGAATGTGATAGGATTCTTTATGGTAGTGGCAACATTATATCTATCAGTCAGAACAAAGTGTTTAACAGTAATTAAATTAGAAAGAAAACATGAAAAGTAAATTGATTTTGGGACTTCTGTCCTTGTTTATGGTGTTCTCAATGACATCATGTATGGAGAAGGTAGATGCAGGTTGTGAAGGCATCAAGGTGAATTTGTATGGCAGTGATAAGGGAGTAGATGATGCTTCTTTGGTAACTGGTATTGTATGGTACAATCCTTGGACCACCACAGTATATGAGTATCCTACTTATGTACAGACCATTGACTATGAGCCATTTACAATCAATGCAAAGGATGGTTCAGAGTTCACTGTAGACCCTACTGTATCATTGAAGATTATTGATGGTAAATCACCTGCTGTCTTTAAGAAGTACAGAAAAGAGTTGAATGAGGTAATCAGAGGTACTCTGTATAACTATGTAAAGGATGCCTTTAGAATCCAGCTCAATAAGTTTACTACTGATGACATTGTAAGTAAAAGGGATAGTATTGAGAATGCTATTGAAAGGTATTTGACTCAGGCACTTGCTAAAGAGAACTTTCAGTTGGAGCAGCTAACCTCTGGTCTCAAATATCCTCAGACTATTGTAGAGTCTGTAAATGCCAAAAATAAGGCTATTCAGCAGGCTATGCAGGTAGAGAATGAGGTTAAAGTGGCAGAAGCTCAGGCTAAGAAACTTATTGTAGCTGCTGAGGCAGAGAAGAAAGCCAATGAGTTGAGGCAACAGGCTCTTACTCCTGCAATTCTTGAGAAGATGTGGATTGAGAAATGGGATGGGACTGTACCAACAGTAATCACTGGTGGGAATACTTCTACATTTTTGGATTTAAGTAAAATAAGAAAATAGTATGAAAAACAGAGTGGTAGAAATAGATGACAATGTAGTAGCTTTAGAGATTATCTATAAAGGAACTCGACTATTATGTCATATAGACAAAGTTGATTTACCTAAGGCAGCTTTAATAAGAGGAACTTGGCATATCAATAGGAATACAAGTGGGCATATTGATGGAGTTAAGACTAAAATTCAAATTAATAAGGTTAGGAAGCAAATATGGCTTCATAATCTTATATTTGAGAAATCTAATCCTGAAAATGTTGTAGACCATATTGACCATAATACCTTAAATAATGTTAGAAATAATCTTAGAGAGGTTAGCAAAGAGCAGAATGCTCAAAATGTTTCTATTACTCTGAATAGTACTACTAAATGTAGGAACATCACCATAGAGGATGGTAAATATAGGGTAAGAATTGGGGGCCATTCCTTTGGTAGATATAATACCTTAGAGGAGGCTCAAGAGGTAGTAAGAAGGGAGAGAAAAAATATATTTCCTTTATCCTCTGAGTTAGACAACAAGATTACTATATAGTTACCTGTATGATGTTATAGTTCCATTATGGATGGCACTTATTATAGTTGTACTGGGTTTACTGCCTATAGCTAATATCATCTTATTTGCTGCATTCATCATATATTATGCAATTCATGCAGGGTGGAATCCCAATGAGTGTGAAGACTATACTCATGTATTCTCATTGAGAGGAGACAACATTGTCACAAGAGGACTACTAAAGGTTAAGAATATATTATGTAAGAAAGTATGAAGCAGAAAGTATTCAATGTACTTATTTCCTTAGCAGTAGGAGCACTTGGAGCAATTCAAGTGTACTCCTGCTCAAAGGAAGATAAGCCACCTGAGATAAAGGTAGTATTGCACATAGATAATAAGGAGAAGCAGCCAGACTTCTTCAGTAAGTCACCTCAAGAAGGCTTGATGGAAGCATTGGAATATTATGGGGTTAAACATCCTCAGATAGTCTATGCACAAGCTGTACTTGAAACTGGTCATTTTAAGTCAGACTTATGTCTGAATGATAACAACTTGTTTGGCTTGTATAACAGCAAGAAACACAGGCATCACACATTTGACCATTGGACTGAGAGTGTGGTTGCATATCTTGACTATGTGCAACATAGATATAAACCTCCGAATGATTACTATAAGTTTTTATCAGACATAGGGTATGCAGAAGACCCTAACTACATTAACAAACTAAAAGGAATTGTAAGTAGAAATGACAAGAAGAACTTGAAATAATAACTGGATAGTATAAGTAATTCACTTAAACTATTAGTTAATTTAAACATTTACTGTATCTTTGCAGAAAAAAAAAAGATATGGTTATTAGTCAAGAATTTAAGTTTTCAGGTGTTTATTGTATTTTGAACACACAAAATGGTAAGAAATATGTGGGAAGTAGCAAAAACATCTATAGTAGATGGCAGAAACATAGAAGTACTTTAAGACATAATTGTCATCATAGTCCTCATCTTCAAAATGCTTGGAACAAGTATGGAGAAGATAAATTTCATTTCTTTGTACTTGAAAGATGTGATGAAGATAAATTAGTTGAAAGGGAACAATTCTATGTGGATAGCCTACATCCTGAGTATAATACTGAGCTTACAGTTACTAAAGCTGTGGGCAATATGTTGGAAAGTACTAAGGAGAGGATAAGAAACTCTCTCAAGGAAAACTATAGAAATGGCTATGTTAATCCAAGAAGAGGAGTTACTTTATCAGATGAAACAAAGAGGAAAATAGGTGAAGCCAACAGTAAGTCTTGTGCTAAAAGACAAAAAGGAGTTTATATCTATGACCTTAATAAAGTTTTGTTATGTAAAGTAAATACTTTGGAAGAAGCAGCATCCTATGTTGGAGGCTCCATACAATCTATCAGTTGGTGTTTAATTAAAAGCAGAAATCATCTGTATAAGAAAAGGTTTTATTTAACAAGACAGTTATTATGAAAAGAGAAGAGATACAAAAGAAAGCTCTTGAAGTAGTTGATAAGAGCAAGTACATGATTTTAGAGCTTATTACTGGGTATGGTAAGACCAAAGTAGCAATAGACCTCATTAATCATATATGTGATAGGGTATTCAGGAATGATGAGTGTCCTACTACTATACTTATCCTTGTAGCCAAGACTGTGCATAAGCAGACTTGGAAGGAGGAGATTGAGAGATGGGGAGGTATCAAGTCTGACTATATTACCATTGAATGCTATGAGTCACTAAAGAACTATGAGAACTCATACTTTGATGTAGTAGTGGCAGATGAGATGCAGCATTTGTCAGAAGCAAGAATTGATGTATTGGAGACTATCCATATCAATGAGTCTTTCATTGGATTGTCTGCCACTATTAAGAGAGACATGAGGGATTATTTCATTTACAACCACAAGGCTGAGGTCATTAAGTGTAGTCTCAAGGAGGCTGTAGAAGATGAAGTACTACCTGAGCCTACAGTATATCTACTGCCTTTGACTTTGGACACTACTAATTATACCTATAAGGTTAAGAAGTTTGGTCGTGATATAATCACCACTCAGAAAGGTTGCTATGATAGTATCTCTTCACTTATAGAGTGGTACAAGAATAGGTACTTTAACTCAAGAGATGAGAGGATAAAGAACTTATGGCTTTCAACAGCAGGCAAAAGGCTGAAGTGGTGTGCTGAACAGAAGGAAGCCCTTGTACTATCTCTTCTTGACAAGTTCAGGAATTACAAGACTTTGACTTTCTGTAGTAGTATTGAGCAGTCAGAGAGGTTAAGTAAATACAATATCACCTCAAAGAATAAGGCTTCAGTGAAGAACCTTGAAATGTTTAATCTTAACAAGATTAAGCATATTACTGCCTGTAACATACTCAATGAAGGTGTGAACTTGACTAATTGTAGGATAGGTATATTCTGCAACTTGAATAGTTCGGAGATTGTAGTAAAGCAAAGAGTTGGTAGAATACTTAGACACAAATCTCCTATTATCATTATACCTTATTTCAAGGATACAAGGGAAGAAGAACTTGCGCAGAAGATGATAGAGGAGTATTCAGAAGAGTCTATAGTTACTATTAATAATATAAATGAAATAACATTATGAAAACTAGAGTTAGAACAACATCCAAATTTATTGTAAAGCCAGAAAACAAAGTGGTTGTATGTAACATGTCAGTTGATATGCAACTTTTTGATTCTAAGTTATGGAATCATATAGACCCTGCTTGGTGGGCAACCAAAGCTCCTATGGTAAATGACTTTGGAGAGTTCATAGTGACAGCTAAGGCAAGATGCAACTCTGATGATACCTTTGATGAGGCTACTGGCAAGAAAATTGCTGAATCAAGAGCTAAATCCAAGGCATTCAAGACTGCTAAGAATGTGTGGGACTGCATTGCAAAAGGCTTTGTAGAAAATGCTAAAATGGCAGAGGTAATGACTAAAAACTGTGCAGCAGTAGAGGAAATTGAAGTTAATCATGTGAAAAAGCTATCAGAATGAATTATGTAATCAATGAAGATATTTGTAAGAAGAAAGGCATGGATTTACCTTCTCTTCTTGCAGTATTGCTTGTTAAGACTGGAGTAAACATTACTGAGCTGTTTAATGACTTGGTTAATAAAGAGGTACTGGTAAAAGATATGTTCTCTGAAGGTTTCCTAGTTACTCAAAGGTGGGATAGTACATGCTCTGATATATTACTTAGTGCTGATACTTCTGTACCATCAGATGAGCGACTATTACCTCTAGTAGATACTCTTATGTCTATCTTCCCATCAGGCAAGAAAGAAGGTACATCTTTGTATTGGAAAGGCAATAGAAAAGACAATAAAGAGAGGCTTCAAAAGTTCTTCAAGTTGTATGGTAATAAGTACTCTGATGAGCAGATTATACATGCAGCCAAGAAATATGTGGAATCCTTCAATGGACAGTACACTTATATGAGAGCACTTAAATACTTTATATGGAAGGATGAAAAGAAAATGGGAAGTGATGGTAGAAAGTACATTGAAGAGGTATCAGACCTTGCTTCTTACATAGAGAATGCTGGTCAGGAAGATGATTTGAAGAGAGATTGGACTTCTACAATTACCTGATTATGAGTAGATTTAAGCAAGTAATGGGAAATCTGAGGTTAAGGAGAGAGAGAGTTCTTAATGGACTTTATAATTGTATCCCTTTTCCTTTTCCAAGATTTAGAGCATGGGTTCCAGGCATTGAAACTGCTAAGTTCATAGTGGTGACTGCCAATCAAAAGGTAGGTAAATCAAAGTTCTGTGATTACCTATTTGTATATGAACCATTGTTCTTTATATTGGAGCATCCTGAGATGAGAGTTAAGGTTCTTTACTTTACTTTGGAGATGAGTCCAGAGGAAAAGTACAATGAGTTCTTGTGTCATCTATTGTTTAGATTGGATGGAATAGAGGCATCTCCCACTGAACTGAAAAGTACAGATAGAGACCATCCTATTGATGAGAAGATTCTTGAATTACTTGAATCTGATAAGTATCAGAGATATATCAAGGCATTCGAGGATATGGTTGAGTATATTGATGACCAAAGGAACCCCACAGGAATCAATAAGTATTGTAGGGACTATGCCTTAACTCATGGACATCTTAACTTCAAGAAAGGTAAGAGGAAAGACCCTATCACAGATGAAATCATAGATGCAGATGTGGTAGACAATGACAATCCTTATACCCCAGATGACCCAGAGGAGAGGAGGATAATCATCATAGATAATGCCTCGAATCTATCTCTTGAAAGTGGATTAAAGAAGATGGAAACTATTGATAAGATGAGCAAGTATGGTATTACTCTCAGAAATCAATTGAAATTCATCTTTGTATTGATTCAGCATCAAGCACAGGCTCAAGAGGGTATTGAGAACCAAAAGCTGAATAAGCTTAAACCATCTTCTGATGGTCTTGCAGATTGTAAGACTACTACCAGAGATGCCAATATGGTTATAGGTCTCTATAGTCCATTCAAGTATGGACTAAGAGAGTATGAAGGATATGATATAACCAAGTTCAGGAACCATATAAGGTTCATGGAGGTGATTGAAGATAGAGACTATGGAGCAAATGGTCAAATCTGTCCTTTATTCTTTGATGGTGCGGTGAGTACATTTTATGAACTCCCAAGACCTAATGATAGAGAAGCATTACAGAGAGTATATAACTATATGGAATCAAGGAAAAGCAAAACTGCTAAGACTTTCTTTAGTTATGGAATAAATAAAATGAATAGAAAGTTGCACAGGTGGAAAATATTTCATAAGTTTGCAGCCCTTTTCAAGTAAAAGTAACATATAAAACAAAAACAATGGCAAATGCAGTAATCCTTTTAGGAAAAAGTGGAACAGGAAAAAGTTCTAGTATTAAGGGGTTAGACCCTAAAGAAACTGTAATATTAAATGTTTTAGGTAAAAAATTACCTTTTAAAGGTAGTAGTAGTCTATATAATAAAGAAAATAAGAATCTATTCAGGATAGATGATTATACACAGGCTATTAATATGCTTCAAGGTATAGATAAGAATGCTTCCTATGTTCATAATATCATTATAGATGATGCTATCTATATTATGAGGAAGGAATATTTCAAGAGGGCCAAAGAGACTGGATATGGTAAATATACAGAGTTGGCTATGCACTTTCAACAGATTATTTCTACTATAGAATCTATGAGAGAGGATATTAATGTGTTCTTAATTCTTCATAGTGAGGATGTCCAGAGTGATAAGACTACTGTAGGATATAAGGTTAGTACAATTGGCCAACTGATTGATAATCAATATAATCCTGTAGAGGTTGTACCTATGGTGCTGTATTCATCTATTAAATATGATGATAAAGGCGCAGCTACTTATGGCTTTTATACTCACAGATTCATGGATGGTATGGTAGAAATTCCTGCTAAGTCTCCTGCTGATATGTTTATGGAGGACTTTATCCCTAATGATTTAGGAGTAGTAGTGAAAGCTATGAAGGAATATTATGGATAGGGAAAAGACAATAGAACTTGGTAATCAAGTATATAATATTACCCCATTTAATATAAATAGCCAATTACGGATGTTATAAGTAGTAATAACAGAATTATTTTATTATATTAAGAGAAATAATTATGAATAAGACATTAACAGTAAGACAGTTTGCAGGTGTAAAAAGAATTGCACAGAATGTTAATCCTTTGGTAGTGAAGAAGAATAAGATTGCTGCCAAGATTGATGAACTCAATGCAGAGTATAATGCCCTGACTGAGGAGATTGAGGGACATGAGATGGGTGTCAAGGCTTTGACAGGTGGTCTCACAAGTGAAGACTTGGTTGTCAAGAAGGTAGAAGATACTGGTAAGGTTGATAAGGATGGTAAGCCTGTAAAGGTTACTAAGTATGAACCTAAGGCTGGTGTAGTAGTGTTCAATGAGGGGGCTAATGTATATGAAATTCATGTAGAGGAGCCTGCTATTGACAATGTTGCTCCTGAGACAGTAGATGATGCCGAGAAGGCACCTGAAGTAGAGGTCAAGGCAGAGGGAGATTCTCCCTTTCCTAACAATCTCCCTTACTAAGTTCATTAAGAACAAGCAATAAAATAACAAGAAGTAAAATTAAATAAATTGAATAGAAATGAATAAAAATATTAATTTTAGTTTTATGGCTTTTGGTAAAGCAGTAGAGAGTAAAGAAGGTGGAAGTATTAAGAGGTATATTGGTGCTTCTCCTGTATATGTTTTAGCAGTTAATCCCACAAAAGAAGAAAGAAATAAACTGTTGAATGCAGAAATAGACTCTGAGCCTGAATATCTGAGAGAAAGAGAGGTAGATGGTAAGAATGTACCTCAAGTTATGGTTACTTTCTATGTCAAACCAGATGTAGAGGGAGATATAATTATTCCTATGACTTTCTTTGTAGATAAATCCTATAGGTATAATAGAGACAAAACTAAGGTACAAGTAATTGATAAATATGGTTATAGTGCTTGGGCTACCCCAGAGGACCTGAAAAATAAAGCGACTCTTAAAAGTAGCACTGGTAAAGCCCTTAGAATTACTACTGAATACAGGCCTGCCTATAATGGAGAAATACAACTTATTGAATTTATTAAGAGCTATCTTAATTTTGATGAAGCACTTTCCTATGTTAATGGTGAATGGGTTAAGAACCCCAAAGTAGCTAACATGGAGGAGTGTGAATGTTCCCTTGATATGGATAAGCTGTTTAAGGGAGATTTCTCTGAACTTAATGAAGTTCCTAAGCTTATGCCTAAGAATAAAGTCAAGGTGATGTTTGGAGTAAGAACTACTGAGGATGGAAAACAATATCAGGTAGTATATACTAACAAAGTACTTAGAAATGGAGCAAGAAATTACAGTGAAATAGATAAGGACTTACAAGAAAGAAAGAATGCCGGAGCATTCTCTAATGTGGAGTATGATATTAAACCCTTTAGAGAATATACTGTAGAAGCTACTGACTTCAACAACTTAGGCTCAAGTGACATGCCTTTCCCTAAGGCAGAAGAGTCTTCTCCTTGGGATTTTGGTAAATAATAACTTTTAAACTAAACAGTTATGGCTATTGGCAAGAGTAATCCTTCTGTGACTTTAGATGATATTCTAAGTAAAACTACAGAAGCAGATATTTTAGCTTATTATCTTGGAGTTACAGAAATTCCCTGTGTAATTCATTCTCCTTTAAGAATAGATAATAAGGCTTCCTTTGGACTTTATTCCAGAGATGGGCATAGAGTCTACTATGTAGACTTTGCAACTAAGGACAGAGGAAATACTTTTGATATTCTTTGCAAGTTGTGGGGATGCAATTATATAGAAGCTCTTGCCAAGATAGCTCATGATATTTCTAAGTTCAGTACAAAAGACCTAGGTATAAATACTTCAAAGCAACACTTAACTCCTGAGATTTTCAAGCTCAATAATACAGAGCTGCAATGTAAAGTCAGAGATTGGGCACCTCATGATATTGAGTATTGGGCATCCTATGGAATAAGTCTTGACTGGCTGAAGTATGCAGAAGTTTATCCAATATCACGTAAGATTGTCATCAAAGATGGTAATAAGTATGTATTTGGAGCTGACAGATATGCCTATGCTTATGTAGAACATAAGGAAGGTAAGGTTACTCTCAAAATCTATCAGCCATTTAACAAAGGTGGTTATAAATGGAGTAATAAACATGACACTTCTGTGGTAAGTCTATGGACTAAAGTACCTGAATATGGAGAGCAAATTTGCATTTGCTCCTCATTGAAAGATGCTTTATGTCTATGGGCTAACACAGGAATACCCTCTCTTGCAATACAGGGTGAGGGATATAGGATGAGTGATACTGCAATTAGTGAACTGAAAAGAAGATATAAACAAGTCTTCATTTGCTTGGATAATGATGAGCCAGGATTGAAAGATGCTCAGAAGTTAGCTGAGGAAACAGGATTTACTAATGTAGTATTGCCACCCTTTAATGAAGGGAAAGATATTTCAGACTTGTATAAGGCTAAGGGCAAAGATGAGTTCCTTAGAATAATCAAGCCTTTATTCATCTCTTCAAGACAAGAGGACAATGATTGGAATGATTTGCCCTTTTGTATAGATTAAAGTTTCAATAAGTTCAATTTATAAAAAAAAAAGTGAAAACATGGAAGCAAGAAAAATTACAGTCGTACAGACTAAGAATCAGAAGAAGAGTGTTATTATGTCAGCAGCCACGACCCTTGCTGAGTTGAAAAGTGACCTGAGAGCCAATGGTATTGACTATGGTGGTATGACCTTCTTTGAAGGTACATCAAAGGTTGAATTGAAGAATGATGCTTCAGTTCTGCCACATGATGTTCCTTATAAGGGAATTGTCACCAATGAGTTGGTTTTCATGCTTACTAACACCAACAAGAAAATTAGGTCTGGCGCAATGAGTAGAATGGAGGCATATGCTGAAATCAAGAGAAGGGGTCTTCAAGATGCTTGCCTTAAGAAGTTTGGCAAAAACTTCACTATGTGTAAGACTGCTGACCTTATTGCATTGGTACAGAGTAATGGTGCTTCAAAGCCTGCTCCTGTAGCACCTGCAAGTAATGGTGGTGAGTGTGTTGATACTGTAGCAAGAGCTGCTATCAGCAAGTTGGTGGAAATTCTTGAGGACAATGGCACAATTGAATATTATGAGAAGGATGAAGTACTTGACATCCTTGGGGGTGCAGTAGAAGTTGCACCATCTGAGGAGTATAAGCCTAAGTCAGCTTCTCCTTACTCTGATGATGAGATTAATGATATGTTTGAAGGAATGAGTATTCATTAATAACAGACAATAGGTAAGAGGGTAGAGATACCCCCTTACCTATTTTTTTTACAGTAATATGAGTGGAGAAACAATTAAATTAATTGAGGAGAAGATAGAGGAACTATATAACTCCTTGATGGACAAGCCACTTCGAGTATTAGGCATATTCAATGATTTCTTTGGAGAGGATAAAGTTGATATGCAAGGATATTGGAGTTTGGACAAGTTCAAATCTTGGATGAATATAGAGCCTTTATCTACTTATATTCCTGATGGTAATATTGTAAGCATGAACATGAATGACTGGAGCATGTATAAAACATGGTCTATTACTGATTTACCTGGAGACCAGGTAGAAAAGGTTGTAAATGTGCTTACAAATACTACAGTAAAGGAAAGAATTGGTAATGCTAAGTTCAATGACATATTCATACTTGTGCATTTCCCTCATGTAAGAGTGACTAATGAGCATAATAGATTTGTGGATATTAATCACTTATGGGCTAAAGTAAAGGTGTCTTATAATGGTACACTGAATGGAGGATTCACACTTAACAGGTCAGAGTATACCCTGCTTCACATCAGAAGTCATTACATGCACAGTCATATCAGTAGTATCCCTACAGGGGATTTCACCCAATTCCAAGATCCTTGTACAGGCAGTGGTCCTATTAATGGTACTATTAGTGCCCTCAATAGGGATTATGATGAGGATATGTGGAATATGTTCTGCCTTGAACTGAGTAAGTATGTGACTGTAGAATCTGTTGCTGGAGTGCCTTATAATTACTTGGAGAAGTTAGGTACCAATGATATGGAAGTAGGTGTAGATAGATTCATTACATTTCTGTCTCCTAATTACTATGAAAGTGTCATTACTTCTGATAAATTCAGGGAGTTTGTAAGGTACTTTATTAGCTCTAAGAAACTCAAATTTAATTATGTCAATGGCTCTTATTCTATTGGTATGTCACTCATTGAATTTATTGTACTTATTAGTAATAAGTTCATTAAATGGTATAATGACCAATTCAATAAGGAGGAATTGACTGCTAAATTTGCAGACTTGAAGAGACATGATATCTTGAGAGAGTGTATCATAGACAATGGGAAGATTTACTATGATAGGGGCAGGAATAATGTAAATAATTATGCTCAGTATATAGGCAAGAAAGTGTGTGTATTCAAGGGAAGAGAGATAACTGTAGATATTACAGATATTGCAGAAGTGAGGAATGAGAACAAGAGTATAATACTCAATACTCAGACTGCACTGTATATATTAAATATAATTCTTAAAGTGTTAAACTACAGATATGGAAGAAACAAAGCAACCCACGAAAGTAATCAGCTTGGTACAGAAGTCAGGTACTTATAATTATAAGCTGATTATCCCAGCAGAAGTGGAGAGAAAGATAAGATTTGCCTGCCAAAAGGTGTGGAGTACTGAATGGTCAGGTACATTATTCTTCACACATGAAGGCTCATTTGAGAATAATGACCTTGTAATCAAGTGTGTAGACATTTATATCATGGATATTGGCACACAGGCTTACACAGAGTTTGACATGAATCCTGATGTAATAGCATATATGTGTGATAACCCTGAGTTGCTTGACTGCCAGATGGGTCTTATCCACAGTCATAACAATATGTCCACATTCTTCAGTGGTACTGATACTACCACCTTGAAGGAAGAGGGTAGGGATAGGAATAACTTTGTATCTCTCATTGTCAATAATGCAGGTACTTATACTGCCGCCATTACCAGGAGAGTAAAAAGATATAGTCAAATTAAGGACATGTTAGTATATGAGTTCTTTGGTGATGGAGAAAAACAAGATACAAGGGAATATACTCAAGATGGGATAGAAGAAATTGAATGGTTCTATCTCAAGATAGAGAAAGAGGGTGAAAACTACTCTTTCCCTGATATGGATGCAAGACTTGAAGAAATCAAGCAAGCTAAGGCAGAGAAAGCCAAGAAAGCTCAGACACCTACATATCAAGGTGGTTATAAGCCTGTTATTGCTAATTTCTATGGTACAAAGGCAGGTTCAGCAAATCCTGTCAAGAAGGAAGCTGATAAGCCTAAGGTGGTTCAGCCAACTCTTTTTGATGATATAGATGACTTGCCATTTGATGATAACTACAGTCTACCCTATGGTCAGGTATCATTTGATAAGGTTACTTTGAAATCTCTTGTACTTCAATTGATTACAGGTAGTATTATCATTTCTAATGATAGTAAGATTGACATTACCAAATGGGCTAAGTCAATGCCTGCATTGTATGAAAAGAGATTTGGCAAGGGTGAAGAAGGCATGAAAAATTTCAAAATGTGGGCAGATACCTATGTAGAATATCTGACATGGTATGTGACAGATGAGAAGTTGGAAGAGCTTGGCTTTGATGAAACAGAAATTTGTGCTATTTGTGCCCATGATATGATAGAGGAGCTTACAAAACTCCCTGAAAATGATTATATCAAAGAGTATATTGATGCACTTCAAAAGTATTTAATATTATGAATGAAGAAGTAACAGCCCGAGAAAGCCTTTCTGCAACTTCACAGGAAGCTTATAATTCTTTTATAGAGGACCTCAATGAGAGTACTATGCCTGAATCAGATAATCCTATGGAAAATGATGGTGATAGTATTAGCTCTGGACTTTCAGAAGAAGAACAGGCTATCCTTGACCAAGCTGTAGAAGATGCACATCAAGAGATACCTACAAACTCTGCAACTTTGCTTGTGGATGAAGCTACAAGTAGGTTTAGTTCTGCCATTTGGTATGAGAACATTCAGAAGAAGACTGTCATTTTGGCAGGTGTAGGTGGTATTGGTAGTTATGTAGGCTTTTTATTGGCAAGAATGAAGCCAGCTTCTATGTTTATCTATGATGATGACATAGTAGAAGCTGTCAATATGTCAGGTCAGTTATATGGTCAATCTGATTTAGGTAGACCTAAAGTATCTGCACTGGCTGAGATGATTAGAAACTATGCTGGCTATAGCAGTGTCTTTGCAATAAATGAGAGATTTACCAATGAATCTGAAGCATCAGACATTATGATTTGTGGCTTTGATAATATGGCAGCAAGAAGACTCTTCTTTAATAAATGGGTAAATCATGTTCAATCCAAACCAGAAGAGGAGAGAAAGAATTGCTTATTTATTGATGGCAGATTAGCAGCAGAAGAGTTTCAGGTATTGTGTATCAAGGGAGATGATGAGTACAACATCAATAGGTACAATAATGAGTTCCTATTCTCTGATGCAGAAGCTGATGAAACTATCTGCTCCTATAAACAAACTACCTTCTGTGCAAATATGATTGCATCTTATATGGTTAATTTGTTTGTAAACTTCTGTGCTAATCAATGTGAGCCTCTCATTGATAGAGACCTGCCATTCCTTACCACATATAATGCAGAAACAATGTATCTTAAAACTGAAGTATAATGGAATTTAACCCAAGATTTGCATATGATGTAATGGGTGTTTTCAATGACAGTGAGTTTGGTGATTCAGACCAACTTGGAATGAATCTGTCTCTTGATAGTAACAATGTATTTAGAAGAAGCCTTGTCATTGAAGTAAACAATGATGAGGTAGAGATACCTGTGATTGCAAGAGAACACTTTGAAAAGCTGGTCTCAGACAATATGGCTTATCCCACAATTATGGGAATCAAGAGGATAATACTGCCATTATATGATAATGCACCAAGCCAAGAGAGAAGAACCTTTAATAGTATCATAACTCAATTATTTACTAATGTAGGATATGGTAAAAGATTGCAGAAGATAACTGCCAATAAGGGTGAAGTGTATTATGGTGGTAAAGGTATCATCTTTGATGAGAGCTACACTCCATTACTATTATGTACATTAACTGCAAGAAGTGTGCATACTGAGGATAATGGTAATACTATGGTCTATTACAGACCTGTGTGCCATGTCAGTCCCAAAGTATTCTTAGAATCTGATAAGTTGATTAATAAAGGCATCATCAAGAAATTGATTCCCTATTATACAAGTAGGGATGTAAATTTCCCAAGAAACAATTACAGTTTCAGCAGTAATCCAGAGGACAGGAAAGTAAAGGTCATAGTAGATAATTTCAATAAGTTCTTTATAGAACCTATTAAACCTACCCCATCTGCCTGCTCTAATGATGCACTGAATGAATGCCTTATTGACAATATTGATGACATAATGATGTTGATATGACATTAGATGAATACTTTGGAGATTGGATGAAGGTAATTGATAGGACAGAGCTTAATAATGTAATGGCTAAGGTTGGGCAAGAATACAGGAGGAAACCATTGTGTCCTGCCCAATCTGATGTATTCAGAGCATTTGAGCTTTGTCCTCTCAATGACTTGAAAGTAGTTATGTTAGGTCAAGACCCTTATCCACAAAAGGGAGTGGCAACTGGAGTATTATTTGGGAATAGAAAGGAAGTTGATGAGGATAACTTATCTCCTTCATTAAATGTTGTTAAAGAAGCAGCAATTAATTTTGAAGTTCCACATTATTGTATTACCTTTGACAACTCTCTTGAGAGTTGGTCTAAACAAGGAATACTAATGATAAACTCTGCACTCACTGTAGAAATGAATAGGATAGGTTCCCATGTGATGTTGTGGAGACCTTTCATAGCTAAATTGCTAAAGAACTTGTCTGAATATAATACAGCTATAGTATATGTATTGTTTGGCAGACAAGCCCAAACCTTCAAACCTTATATTAATGATAGGTTCAATCATATTATAGAGATTGAACATCCTGCATATTTTGCAAGGAGTGGTACTAAGATACCACATCAGCTATTTGTTGATATAAGTAATAAGGTAAAAGGGATTTATGGTGTGCCTATAAAATGGTACGAAGAGTATTAATATTAAACAAAAAAATGGAAAAGATTTATTTGACAAATGGTAAGGAAGTACAGATTGGAGACACTCTGACTAAAGTATCTAAAGTGAAAGACTCCTTCTTTGGTAAGAGCATTGTAGCTCAGCACATTGTAGTGACTAAGGACATTCTTCCTAAACTCCTTGAGGCTGGCATTGTTACTACTACCAAGCCTGCAAAGTCTGCTGTGGTTGAATCTGAGGTTCCTATGGAGTTGGAGTACTACATTCAGAAGATTGCAGAGAAACTTGGTTGGAAGATGGAGAAGGTCTATAACTACCTTAACAGTGTAGATAGTATTCTTCCTGCTGCTGCATTCTCTATGGTACTTAGAGAAGTAGCCATTGAGTTGGACAAGAAGTATGAGGACCATATTGAGGAGAGTCCTGAGATTTATGTAATCTCTATGCTTGATGGTAGAATTACCAAGGCTAATAAGGCTCATATCAAGAACTATAGGAACTTTGCAGCATTCAGGTCTATAAGTGATGCGAAGATTGCCTGCAAAATTACAAAAGATATTCTTAAGGAAATGTTCAAAAGTGGAAAATAAGAAGATTAGGAATGCTACTGTATGTGCTGCTAAGAATATAACTTTCAAAAGTATATTAGAGAAAACATGTTTTACTTGTCTTGAAGAACATGGATTTGCTCCTAAATATGAACCAAAGAAATTCATCCTTTTTCCTTCTTTTGTTCCCATAACTCCCTTTTATGATAAAGAGACTGATACACAACAGAAGAAAAGGGTTGAATCTTTAGGTAGGCAAAGTAGTAAGGAACTTAGACTATGTAATGGGCTAATTCAGCCCATTACATATACTCCTGATATATATGTAAGATATAATAATTTGGACATTTGGATAGAATGTAAAGGATTTACCAATGATGTATTTCCTTATAAGAAAAAAATGTTTAGAAAGCTACTTGATGACATATATAATAGTACAGGACAAAAAAGTATATACTTTGAAGTGTATACTAAGAAGCAGCTCTTACAAGCTATAAATATAATTAGAAATTATGGGAATACTGACTGATATTGGGAGGCTTATATATGCACTTCCCACAAAAGATATTGAATTGGCAAATAAATTCATAAGAGAAAGAAATTTTGAGTTTTTACAAGATTTAGTTAACTCAGCAGTGTATAAAGTTAAAAGGGCTAAGACTATAGGGGATGTAAGCAGCCCTTTAATGTCAGTAGATATTGATAACCTTTTATCTTTAAAGTCTACGGTAGATATATATTGCATGAGACTAGGAATATATGACCCAGAGAAATAATATTTTTTTCTATGAATACAATCAAGAAAAAGCTATCTGATATATCTCTTAATATAACAGAAGAGGAGTATAGAAGGGACTCAGCATTAAGCTATTCAACCCTTGCAAGATATGAGAGGGAGGGATTCAATAACTTGGATAAGTTATTTGACAGGTTAGAAACACCTTCTCTTACCTTTGGTAGTGCTGTAGACAGTATTATCACAGGTGGTCAAGAAGAGTTTGATGAAAGGTTTATGGTTGCTGAGTTTCCTTCTACTCCAGACTCTATTACAAAGATGGTAAAATCTTTGTTCAGTCAGTATGGAGATTCTTATAGGAGTCTTATCACAATTCCTGATGATGCAATCATTAAGGAGACTGAATATCAGAGATATCAGATGAACTGGAAGCCTGAGACAAGGGCTAAAGTTATCAAGGAGAAAGGAGCTGACTACTATAACCTGTTATTTATAGCAGGCAGTAAGACTATACTTGATACTCAGACCTATCAAGATGTGTGCAGTGCAGTAAGAGCATTGAAAGGGAGCAAATCCACTCAATTCTACTTTGCAGAGGACAATCCATTTGAACCAGATATTGAAAGATTCTATCAGTTGAAGTTCAAAGGAGAGTTCAATGGTGTAAAGTATAGAAATATGGCTGACTTAATCATAGTCAATCATAAAGAGAAGTGGGCAAAGCCAGTAGATTTGAAAACAAGTTCCCATACAGAGTGGGATTTCTATAAATCCTTTGTAGATTGGAGATATGAAAAATAAGTAATTTATTTATTAATTTGGAGATACGAGAAATTTTACTTATCTTTGCATTGAATTATAAATCAATGTATTATGAGAAAGTATAATTTTAATGAACATTATTTTGATATTATAGATTGTCAAGAAAAAGCTTATTGGTTAGGATTCTTTGCAGCGGATGGATATAATCATGTAGATAAAGGTTGTATAGAGTTTAGATTACATAAACAAGATAAAGAAATATTAGAAAAATTCAAATCTTGTATAGAAGCTAATAACCCCATTGGATTATATAAACAAACTTATTGTAATTTGACTTTATATTCCCAACATCTATGTAATAAGTTGTCTGAATATGGGTTAAGTCAAGCAAAGACTTACACATTGCAAATTCCTCAATTAGATTATAAATTAATGAGACATTTTATAAGAGGGTATTATGATGGTGATGGCTGTTTTTCTGTAACAAAAAGAAAAGATAGAACTGAAAATAGTCTAATTTACCAATTTAATATTACTGGAATGGAAAATCCTCTTAGAAAAATGCAAGAGCATTTAATAAATAATGTAGGAGTTGTTGATAATGGGCTAAAGCATAGAAAGTCTACTATTGCTGTCACTATTCACTATAGTGGAAAGAATGTATGTAAAAGAATACTTGATTATCTATATCAGGATGCTACTATATATCTTCAAAGAAAATATAATAAATATAAAGAATATTGTATCTCGGCAGAGTAATCTGCAATAATAAAAAACCTCGTGAATTCAGGGAACATCCTAAGACTTGAAATTTAATATATAGGTCTAAAATTGTTTGAAATATAACAGCCTATAATATATAAATGGGTTATTCTAGGACAATCCTGAGCCAAGCCTTAATAATAAGGAAGGTGCAACGACTATCCCTTTATGGGAGTACACTCAAGTGAGTGGAAGTGCGAGGCTCCTAAGAAATTAGGATGATGATATAGTCTCATCTATATGGTAACATATAGCAGTTCATAAGAGAACGCAGATAAATTAACGACTTATCTGGAAGATAATGGATATTCAAGCCAGACTATATTGGGCTATTATAAGGCAGAATATGGATAAGGATGAGTACTTCAAAGACTTCAAGCTGCTTGACTATGATTTCATTGTAGTCAATAGGAGAATCCTTGTCCCATTGGTGTGGACTTGTCCATTTACACAGGCAGCAGGTACATTGAAGTTTGGAAAGAATGACCAAATAGAAATGAGAAGTCCTTTTGTGATAGGAGAAGAGCTTTCTTCTTATCTCACTTCCAGACCAAGAGTTCCTGTGGGTATTAATGAAACTGGTTCTAATGATTTAAGAGAATGGTTAAATACATTGTAATATGCAAGTAGTAAAAAGAGATGGCAGTATAGAGGAATTTAATGTTGATAAGATTATAAGTGCTGTAGAGAAAGCCTTTAAGTCTTGCAACAAGAAAATGCCTCAATATCTGTATGATATGATAGGTGCCTTGTTTGGTACTTTGGAAGGAGATACTATAGGTATTGAAGAGATACAGAATAAGGTTGAGGATGTTCTTATGAATGACAAACACTTTGATGTAGCAAAGAGTTATATCATTTATAGGGAACAGCATAAGCAGGCAAGATTCATTAGGGAAAGAATTGACTATATGAATGAGTATAGTCAATCTAATGAAAATGCAGCCACTTCATCAGAAACAGATGCTAATGCAAATGTAACTATGAAGAATGTTGCCAACCTTGAGGGTGAAGTATATAAGACTACTAATAGGGTTATTCAGAGGCAAAGAATGAAAGACAAGCTGAATGAAATGTACCCTGAAGTAGCCAAGAAGTATGAAGAGGATTTGAACTCTCATGTCATTTATACACATGATGAAGCAACTACTCCTGTCTTGAAGCAGTATTGTATGGCTGTGAGTCTGTATCCTCTTATGATGGAAGGAGTTGGCAATATTGATGGTATCACTCCAACACCTCCTAATGACCTGCAATCATTCAGTGGTCAAGTAACCAATCTTATCTTCTTGCTATCTTCTCAGTGTAAAGGTGCAGTGGCAGTAGGTGAATACTTTATTGCCCTTAACTATTACATTGTGCAGGAATTTGGTCCTAATTGGTATGAAAAGTTGGATGTAGTAACTACTACAGACCATTGCAGTAAGCAGAGGACTGTAAGAGATGCCATATATAAAGCATTCAAGCAGTTTATCTATGGTGTAAACCAGCCTGCTGGTAATAGGTCATATCAAAGTCCATTTACTAATGTGTCTTATTATGACCATACTTACTTTGATTCACTGTTTGGAGAGTTCTATTATCCTGATGGTACTAAACCCCAGTGGGAAGCAATAGACTGTCTGCAAAGGCTGTTTATGAAATTCTTCAATAAGCTGAGAACCAAACAGATTCTTACATTCCCTGTAGAGACAATGGCTATGGTGTATGACCCTAAGACCAATGATATTATAGATAAAGACTATAAGGACTTTACTGCTGAGATGTATGCAGGGGGTCATAGCTTCTTCACCTATATATCAGACAGTGCTGATAGTCTTGCATCATGCTGTAGATTGAGGAATGAGCTTGCAGAGAATACTTTCAATCCTACATCAGGTCTTACTGGTGTAATGACAGGTTCATGCAATGTAATCACTCTTAATATCAATAGGATTGTGCAGGATTGCAACAAGGCTTATGGATTGAAGAGGAATGGAGGATGGAAAGAAAATACTTCATTTCTTAGAGATTACTTAGTAGATATTCTCCAAAGAGTCTACAAGTACCATGTTGCATTTAAGACAATGCTATATGAACTTGAAGATAAGGGTATGTTTGCTGCTTCAAATGGCGGGTATATTCACATCAGCAAATTGTATAGTACTATAGGTATCAATGGCTTGAATGAGGCTGCAAGATTCTTAGGTATGACTGTTGGCAACAACAAGGAGTATATTGAGTTCCTGCAACTGGTTCTTGGTACTATCAAAGAGCAGAACAAGATACATTCTATCCATGATGCCAATAGACCATTCCTATTCAATTCTGAGGTAGTTCCTGCTGAAGGGTTAGGAGGAAAGAATTATAATTGGGATAAAGAGGATGGATATTGGGTTCCTGATGATGAGAATCTGTACAATTCATACTTCTATGATGCACATGATGATACTTCAGTACTTGACAAGTTTATTCTTCATGGAAGGCAGACTTATCAATTCACTGATGGAGGCAGTGCAGCTCATATTAATCTTGAAGACCACCTGAGTAAGGAGCAGTATCTCAAGCTGATAGACTTTGCAATAGCTAATGGAACTAACTACTTCACATTTAATATTCCTAATAGTAAGTGTGATGATTGTGGCTACATTACTAAGCATCCTATCACTGAATGCCCAAAGTGCCATAGTAAGAATATTACTCAATATACAAGAGTGATAGGGTATTTAAGACCTATTAAATCATTTGGTAAAGATAGGCAGATTGAAGCTAACAAAAGGGTTTATAGTAAAGGTGTATAATTTGTCCTTAAGATTTTGTTATTTGCATTATTTTTAGTACCTTTGCATCAAAATAATTTAGTATGGAAGATAAAATTTTACAAAGTTGTGGTGATGTCTTGGTAATAGAAGGTAAATCAACAAAGAAAGTAAGGAATAGGTACTATTACACAGGACATTTTGAGGGATACACCAGAAGGCTATATTTTAGATTAGATAGTGCCCAATATGGTAATGTCTCTAATCCAGATAAGAGAGATGAATATGGATTTATCTGTGATGAGTCTATTACTGATAAGCATATTTATAATGTTTGGAAGAATATGGAGAGGAGATGTTATGACCCTAAATGTCCTGCTTACAGTACTTATGGAGCTAAGGGGATAATAGTATCAGAAGAGTTCAAGATATATTCAAATTTTAGGAGATGGTATGAAGAAAATGGAGATAGTAGTCATAGTCTCGAAATAGATAAAGATTGCAAATCTCTTATACTAAATATTCCCAAAATATACTCTCCTAATACTTGTATTCTCTTACCTCCAGAGATTAACACTTTTATTTCAACTATAGGTAAGGGTATTTATCTTACTCCTCATAATACATATTGTGTTAGATTGAGGAGGAAGTTTGCTAAGGTTAATAGAAATTTCAAAACTTTGGAAGAGGCAGTTGCTTATAAGAAGGATAGAGATATGGAATATCTTAATACCTTAGTGGAAAAATATCCCCTACCTATAGATAACCTTAATATAGTTAAAAGATATGTTGAAATATTTGAATACTCAAGTAACATTTGCAGAGGTGCCTGACGAAATTACATTATGTATAAATATTACAGGATGTAAAAATGGGTGCAAAAACTGCCATAGCCCTTACTTGGCAGAGGACATTGGGGAAATATTGGATGAAGATGCTTTAGAGGAGATGGTACTTGCCAATAAGGGTATTACCTGCATTGCATTTATGGGTGGAGATTCAGACCCTGAGAGCATAAACAGGCTTGCAGAGTTTGTAAAGAAGAAACGTAGCATGGGCTTAAAAGAGTGGAACAATATAAAGGTTGCATGGTATAGTGGCAGGGATATTCAGGCTGATGAAATTGACCTGAAAAACTTTGACTATATCAAACTTGGCCCATATATGGAAGAGTATGGCCCACTTACAAGAAGGGGCACAAATCAAAGGTTCTACTGGGTATGCAAGGCAATACATGAATATCCTGATTTGAAAAAAGAAGAGAGGTATTATACTATAGATATGACAAGTGAATTTTGGAAAGATGAGACTAAAGATTAAAGTAAAAGTATTGACTGAGGGTTGTATGCCTGTGATTAATGAGAATGGTGATTGGGTTGATTTGAAATCAGCAGTAGATATTACTATTCCTGCACCACAGTCTGATGTCCTCAAAAGGAAGACCATTGGAGGAGAGAGGGTAGGTCATAGGGATGTAGAAATTCCTACCTATTATATTCCTCTTGGAGTTGCAATGCAACTACCACAAGGATTTGAAGCTATTATTGATTCAAGGAGTAGTGGTCCTAAAAAGTTAGGATTATTCATCCCAAATGGTCAAGGTGTAGTAGATAACACATATAATGGCAATGATGACCAGTGGCACTATGTATGTTCTCCTATGAGAGAGACCACTATTGAAGCAGGTGACAGAATCTGTCAATTTAGGATACAGCTTAGTCAGAAAGCTACTATGTGGCAGAAGATTAAATGGCTGCTAAGTTCAGGTATTGAACTTGTGGAAGTAGATGATTTGGGTAATGAAAATAGATTAGGATTTGGCTCAACAGGAATTAAGTAATAATGAAAAAAAGCAGGAAGCATGATATTAGAAATAGTGGGTATATTGCTTGCAGTAATCATCTTAGCTGTTATTATTAATGGTGCAGAAGATTACTGTAAGCAAAGTAAAAGGGTAAATATGTCTTTCAAAGAGGCAATGGATTTAGTAGATTTGCCAGTTATCACATTTTATAATAATGGCAAAAAGTTTAATTTTCTACTAGATACTGGGGCTACAATATCCATAGTAGACTCAAATATATTAGATAGCCTTACTTGTGAAAAACTGAAAGATGTTGGTACAGTATTTGGTGTTGAAGGTAATAAGGTTCCAGTGTCTTATGTAAGAGCACAATTAGACTATAAAGGGGAAAACTATAAAGAGGATTTTCAAGTTCTAGATATGAGTAATGCCTTTGGTAATATAAAAGAAGAGAGTGGAGTGACACTTTCTGGAATACTAGGAAGTCAATTCTTTCATAAGTACCAATATGTACTAGATTTTAAAGAGTTAATTGCCTATTCTAAGAAATAATGGAAGATATTATAAAACTTAGGTCTGGATACAAAGCTGTAAACTATCTCAAGAAGATGCCTAAGCCTGATGGTTCTGAATCAAAAACTTATGTACTTAAGACTGATGTGCCTACATTAAGAGTTGGTGAAGTGGGAGGTGTATGCCACATACATAAGTTTATTAATCCATCAGAAGGTCCAATAATTATAGAAGGTCAGGAGCTTGAGGAAGCCAAAGCAGTTGTCAAATCTATAGACTTTGTTGAGGGTTATGGATGGACTATAACATTTGAATGATGATATATTTTGTTACTGGTCAGAGAGAACTATTTGAGTCTCCTGATGCTAAGTATAAATGTATTTCTGTAGAAGAGTCTCTTAAAATATTAGAGCCTCTTCGAGTAGTAGGTTTAGATACTGAAACTACAGGTACGGAGATATGGCAGGGTAGATTACTTACTCTTCAACTTGGCAATAAGGAAAATCAAGTTGTAATAGACTGTATGACTATTGATGTCAAGCAGTATAAGGATTATCTTGAAAGTGACAGACTATTCATCATTCATAATGCAAAGTTTGATTTAAGATGGCTGTATAAGGAACATATTGTAGTCAGAAATGTCTATGATACTTATTTAGCTGAGAAGATTCTATTTCTTGGATTTCCACCTGGCATTGTATCTTTGTCCTTGCAGGCTTGTTGTGATAGGTATTTACATATCTATCTTGACAAGACTGTCAGAGGACAGATACATGCAGGTATGACAGAAGAGGTTATAGTTTATGCAGCAAATGATGTTGTGCATCTTAAGGATATTATGAACTTGCAGCTTATTACTATCAATGCAAGAGGTCAAAAAGTGGCACTTGATATTGAGAATGAGTTTGTAAGAGTCCTTGCATATATTGAATATTGTGGCATTAAACTTGACCCTGTTAAGTGGAAGGCTAAGATGGCTAAAGATGCAGAGAGGTTAAGGATTGCTGAGCAGAAACTTAATGATTGGGTAATAGATTATGTAATGAAAAAGGATGACCTTTCCCTCATTGCAAGAAACTATGATACTCACAAGAAAGGTAAGCCAGCCAAACTTGCAGATAATGTGTATGTGGTAATACCACAACCTTCATTATTCTCTGAGTTTAATACTGGACCTCAATGTATTATTAACTGGAATAGTTCCAAGCAGGTAATCAGATTGCTTGAAGAACTTGGATTTGACCTATTGGTTAAAGACAAGAAAACAGGCAAGATGAAAAAGTCTGTGGAGTCTAAGTTTATAGAATTGCAGGCAAGTAAGAGTAGTATTGTTCCTTTATACTTGGAATATTCAGCAGCCTTCAAGGTAGTAACATCTTTTGGTCAAAACTTCCTTGATGCCATTAATCCTGTTACACAAAGAATCCACCCAACATTCAATCAAATGATGGATACTGGTAGATTGAGTTGTGGCTCAGGAGGAAAAGGTAAAGGAGGTAAGACTAAAGATGATGATATTGCAGAGGAGGAAGATGAAAACAAGGACACTTCTACACAAACAAATGATAAGAGTGTCAATGTTCAGCAGCTTCCAGCTACAGAAGAAACAAGAGCAGCATTTGTACCTGAAAAGGGACATTTGTTAGTAGATTGTGATTATGGAGACCAAGAGGGTCATGTGTTCACTGAGTTGTCTAATGATAAGGAGTGGATTGCATTCTACAATGACCCTAATCAAAGAGATGGACACTCCTTTGTAGCCAAGATGTGTTTCCCTAAAGACCTTGATGGGGTTGCAGAGAAGGATGTCAAGAAGGTAAGAAAAGACCTTAGAGATTTGGCTAAGAAGGCAAGGTTCTGTTTCAATTATAATGGTCAAGCTCCTACAATGGCAACTAATTGTAATATTCCTGTGGACTTTGCAACTGAGATTTATAACAACTATTTCAAGAGATTTAATGGTATAGCAAGCTATTTCAAGGTACAGAAGAGAGATATGTGGAATAGAGGCTATATCCTAATCTCAAAGATAACTGGACTAAGGGCATATATCTATGACTATCCTATACTGAAAGGTATTGAAAGGAGAAAGAATGGTATGGAAGATTTCTGGGATATATACAAAGCTGCAAGAGATAGTGGCAGAGTAATATCTGAGATTCCACCATCTGTCATGCAAGAAATTGCAAAGAAGTTTGCCCAAGGTGTTCCTATTGAAGAAATAGCTGTTAGGTATTCATATAAGGTTAAAAAAGCAGGTAAGGTAGAGGAAAGATTCATTGATATTAACAGGGAGACTGTATATGTGTCAGTGATGAAACACTTATGGAAGAGAAAGAGTGCTTCTGATAATCAGTCATGTAACTATCCTTCTCAAGGTACTGCTGCTGCAATGACTAAGATAGCAGGTATTAGATACTTTAATCATTTGGTTAATGATGGTCTTATATTCAAAGTCCTCATTCCTAATGATGTACATGATGAGTATCTGATAGAACCACCTGAGGAAATTGCAGAGCAGGAAGCTAAGAAGTTAAGTGAGTGTATGGAATATGCGGCTAATATCTTTTGTAAAAAAGTATCCATTAAGGCAGTTCCCGAACTGGCATCCTGCTGGGTACATTAAAAGGAAAAATAATATGGAACAGAAAGTTGATAATGTTAATCATCCTCCACATTATACATGGCTTAAAGATAAATGTGGAATTGAGGTGATTGATATAACAAGACACATGGATTTTTGCTTAGGCAATGCTATTAAGTATATACTTAGGGCAGGACATAAGCAGGATGCAAGCCTTATAGATAATCAGAAGGAAATTGAGGATTTGAAGAAGGCTATATGGTATATCAATGACAGGATAAAGCAATTAGGTGGTGAAGTATGACATTTATAATTCATTTCAAAGATGGACATAGAGAAACCTATAATAATAGGTATGATGAGGATGTAGAGCATGAGAGAGATGCAGCTTGGGATGATGTCTATGCTACATTTCCTGATGCAGAGTACATTGAGTCTTTCTAAGTCCATCATAGGAGGGTAGAAAGATGAGTGGGATTAAAGTTAGTGTTAAAACAAAGGCTAAAGAGACTCTGAAACTATCTAACCATCTAAGGTCATATCTTTTTGAACAGGAGTATGGTGAATTAAGTAACTGTACCCCTGCTCAAAAGAAAACCCTTAGAGATGCTTTGTTAGTTTTGAACTCTGTGGTCAGCAAGAGTAAATAATATGACAGAGAAGCAACTGAGATGGCAGAAAAGGAATAGAATACTTTGGAGGTTAAAAGGTATGGTAGGCTTTCCCTTTGAGGAAGGAGTACTTACGCCTCTTGAGAATGATAGACTGAATACTGCCTTTGGTATTATTAGAGGAGTAATTCAAGATTCAGTAGAGTCAAGTATTGAATTAGGATTTAATGCTAAAAAGAGGTGCCACTTTTGTGGGAAGCCTGTTGTGGAAGGTAGTGAGTACTGTAAAGAACATAAAGAATATATGGAGGAAAGACAATGCCAAAGATAATTTTATGCCGAGGTATTCAAGGTAGTGGTAAAACTACATGGGCTAAACAATGGGCACTTGAAGACCCTGAACATAGAGTAAGATTCAACAATGATGACATCAGAAATATGTTAGGTAAGTATTGGGTTCCCAGTAGAGAAGACTTAGTAAAGGACTTGAAGAGTACTTTCCTATGGAGTTCTATGTCCTATGGTTTTGATATTGTTATTGACAATATGAATCTCAATCCCAAGGAATTAGAATACTATAATAGAGTGCTTGATGATTGGAACAATCCTAAAGGAATAGTACCTGCTGTGGTTAGACCAAAGTATGACCTTGAGTTCAAAGACTTCTTATACCTCTTCAAGACTGTATAGAGAGAGACTCAAAGAGACCTAATCCAATAGGGGAAGAGGTCATAAGGAAGACTTATGAGAAGTATAAAGACATTCTGAAAGTGTAGTATGAGACAATATACATCAAGAGAGTTCATAAAGATAGTGGAATTTAATGGTTTCTATTATAGCAGACATAATGGAGACCATGCTATCTATGTGAATGATAAGGGAAGGCATATCAGCATGCCTAAGAATCTTGAATGTGTAATTGCTCGAAGACTGATTAAAGAGAATAACTTGATAACAGACATTAAAAGGAGAAAAAAAAAATAATGGACAATTATAATTATCCTATGGGTGCAGATACTAAAGATGCACCCTGGAATCAGGTTGATAATCCTGAAAGGGAAATTGAGGTTACAGTAAGTGTCACACTTAGTAAGACTGTTAAGATTAAAGTATCCGATTATAGCATAACTGACTCTGGAAAGGACGAGGATGGTGAGTATTTTGAGGATATAGACTACTCTAAATGTGACCTTAAAAGGGCAGTAGAAGAGCAAATTACACTTCCACAAGATGCCTACAAATATGTAAAGGGAGAGTTCAATAATGACCAATACAATGACCTTAAAGGTTGGTGTGTTGATGATTTTGAAATTGTCCTTGATTAACTTTTATTAACCAATATTCCTTGATTCTCTTTCCTATTATATTTATCTTTGCTTATTATATATTTAGTATAGTATGGAAAGAAAATATGTTTGTATTGATTGTGGGAAAGAATTTATAGTAGAAAGTAGGAGAGCTACACATGCTAAGAGATGTCCTGTTTGTAGAAAACTTCATAGAAGAAGTTATGATAAACAATGGAAAATAAATAAAAGACTGCTTGACCCTGAATATGCTGCTAATATGCAAAATTCTTATGTAAAGAAGAAATTTTTAGAAGACCCTATTTCTTTTTATAAACATAGAATGTTTATAGCAGCTAAAGCAAGGGCTAAGAAATCTAATTTACCTTTTAATATATGTGAAGATGATATAGTAATCCCTACAGAGTGCCCTGTTTTAGGTATTAAACTTAATCTTAAAATACCTAATAGGGGAGATAGAGGAGATAATTTAAGAAACTATGATTCACCTTCTTTAGATAAAATTATTCCCTCACTAGGATATGCTAAAGGAAATATTTGGGTTATTAGTTATAGGGCAAACACAATTAAAAATAATTGTACTTTTGAAGAAATACAAAAGTTATATGAGGCATTACTAAAATTGGAAGTTAATTCCTAGTAAAAGTAATAATATGATAGACAATTTTGAATTAATCAAGCCTTTATTCTATTTCAATGAGGCAAACAATATGTTCTTTCATTGTCAGATAGTACGAAGGGCTAAAGACCACAAGCCTGATAAGGTCAAAGAAGGTGCTATTAAAACCTACTTCATTAGAAGCAGGGAGCATCTTGAGAGTTTGAGGGAAGAAATTATACTCCTTTGTGAACATTATGGAGCAAGGGCATATATTAACGTGACTGGGAAGGACTTTGAGGCTGTCAATAAACACATGTTAGCTGCATTGGCTAATAATGTTTGTTTGAATAATATGTCGGCTGTGAATCCCAGAAAGGTACTTAATAGTGCTGCTGGTACAATCAAATCCAGATTGTCCAAGTGGATTATAGATATTGATGATTTAACTTTGAAAAAGCCTATAGTTGAGTGGTTAGAGCACTATTTCAATGTTAATGATGACTATTTATATGCCACTATTCCCACAGTTCAAGGGGAACACCTGATAGTAAAGCCTTTTAACTCAGGAAAGTTTGAGGCAGATTTTCCTGATGTAGATGTTCATAAGAACTCTATGGGAACATTGCTCTACTATCCAAAGGTCTTGGACAGACCAAAGTATTGTTGCAGTGAATGTGGTGGTACCAATGTTCAAGTGCAAGCATGGATAAACCCTAATACTGGGCAGATTATAGACACTCTTGAGAGTAATGATTGTTGGTGTGAAGATTGTGAAGACCGCACTAAACTTAAGCAAATATGAGAGCAGTAGTGATAGAGGATTTTAATGGAAGCATTGAACTTGTAAGAGACCTTGATACATGTGATGTATTAGTATTTGAGGACTTGGAGTCAGCATGGGAGGAAGCTAATAGGTGTCAGAATGGAATAGTAGCAATGCTTAGCACATGAATCTTGAGGATAGGATAATGGAAGAGGCAAGCAAGGGTAATTACAATAAGGCATATGCCCTTTCCTTACTCTACTTATGTAAGAAATATAGAGAAGGAATATGAAACTTGTAGAAATTAAACTTTACCTCATAAGCTACATTGGTAAGCTTGGGTTTGAAGATACAGTGTTTATAGAGGCCGACAGTATCTCTGAGGCTGAAAAACTATTCGATGAGAATTTTCATAAATGCAAACTAATTGGAGTCAGAGAGTATGGTATAAGGGCCTTGAAAAAGACTGCCGGTTAAAAAAAAAAAAAAAAAAAAAAAAAAAAAAAAAATGGATAATTTTAAAGTTT
>OJPY01000041.1_pt1 | contig 99780 bp, 111 predicted proteins | sample 1598651 | NCBI WGS metagenome assembly OJPY01 (sample SAMN03922492, study PRJEB24848) | human gut metagenome | isolation source: stool sample | host: Homo sapiens | place: Germany | collected 2011-05 | reverse complement strand
CAAAGGAAACAATGCAAAAATAGGGTGATTTGAGGAAAGGGAATGAGAATAGGAGAGTGCGAGGTGTCGAGGATATACACATACCTCTGCGCATAGCATTTGTACGCATGCCTATTTACAAGACATCCATTTGCTTTTGCATATAACACATAATTTCTACTCACAAAAATGCTTATATACTCCATGATACACTTTTATTTGCTTGTAGTAACACAAAAGCCAATGTACAGTTATTCCTGGTTGCTTTTTCCTTATTTAGAATTAGTCTAAATAACAGTATTTCCTGTTCCTTGACATACTCTTTTCCTATTTTCTTGCACAAGTTTCCCCGATTTTTAGCTAATTTATTGATATTCAATTGTTTGTGTATCAAGTTATTTTAAGCTCTTTTTATAGGGGTCTTTTTAATTGGTAGGGTAATACTGCTTTTTCTTTCGAAATGTGCTGCATTCGCGCGATAACGCGCTATCATTTCGCACATTTCGATACACCAAGTAACAAACTATCATTATAAATACACTCATTTTCCTACTATATTAACCTTTCTTAACTGTATTTCCCTTGTTATGTAAGAATAAAGTATTACTTTTGTATCAAAGAAAAGAACTAATAATAACAACTAAACTAATTACAATCATGGAAGCAAAGAAATTAACAGTAAACCAGGTAAAGAACTTAGTAAACAGCGTTAAAGCAATTTATCGTTTAAATGGTTTTGTAACAGGTAAGCGTACAAATTTACAAAAAGCTACCAAAGAGTGTAGATTTGATTACGCGGAACTTGGAAAGGGTATTGATACCTCTCTTTCCTTTCCTGAAAGTGTTTTTGAAAAAGAATACCAGGTTGACACAAAGGCACTTTTTGACAATGACGGTGTTTGCTATGAAATTTGGTTTGAGGATAGCAAATGTTATTTACTTGAAATGCACGAAACAAAATATTTGATCGTAACAAGCTGCGGGTATTGCAACGTTTACCGTTTGATCGAAAAAACGGAAAGCGAAAAATTTGAAGATCAGCCCGCTATTGTTAGCAACGGTGATAGCAAAAAAGCGGTTTTAGACTACAACGACAAGAAAATAGAACTTACATGCACCCTATCAAATACGAAGGTTTGCAAATGGGATAACAAATACCCGGAATCGCACAACCACTATATTGTAAAGTTCAAATTTGGGGAAAATAGTGCAAAGTTTGATTTTTTCGATAGCTTGCATAATTTCGAAACCGGGCAAACGGGCAAAACGGAAATAGATATTTTCGAAATGCTCTATATATTTCTTTCAGATTGTCAGATAGCGACAGACTGCTATTTTTTTGAAGATTTTCAAACAGAGTTTGGAGGAACGAAAGAAAATTACAACGCATGCAAAAGAGCTTTACAAAAGTTTGAAAGAGTGTTTGCTGGGTCTGGAATTGATTTATACGAACTTTCAAACTACATACAAGAAAAATATAATTTTTAAATTATGGAAAAACGGGTGTATTACTGGAGTGTCGGAGGCAAAAAATTTGCCTCCCTCCAGAAAGCAAAAGAGTTTGTAAGGGAGCACGCCGGCGTAAATTGTAGAAGGATAACAGGGCATGATAAAGAAGGGAAAGGGGTTACATTCACGCCCTATGAAGTAACAAAGCGCGGTATTTCCTTTAAAAAGACAGTAAAAATAAGTGTTAACGATACAATAAATAAAACAGATAAACAATAACAATATATGAAAGCAATGGTTTTTTCTATTATTCGAATATTTTTAGCGAGTTTGGTTTTAGCTCTTATGTGCTTGACTTTAGAAGCTAATAACATTATACATGTTATTTTTTCTTTCCCTGTTTTTTTGGCAGTGCTTTATGTTGGCATAGAAGGGCTATCAAAAAGTAACAAACTAAACAAAGAAAAAGAGGTAAATTAACCTTTCTTAACTGTATTTCCCTTGTTATGTAAGAATAAAGTATTACTTTTGTATCAAAGAAAAGAACTAATAATAACAACAACTAAAATAATTTTTAAACAAGGTGCGCAAACCTTGACAAAACGCATTAAACATTATGACAACTACAGCTAACAACAACGAAAGAAAAGAATTTGTAAATAAAATAGGTTTTTCTGGATCATTTTTTAAATATTTCAGAGAAGAAATAAGATTAGATAATCAAATTTTATATCCTGGTGACTATAAATTTGATTATCTAATAAAATTAGATGACGAGTGTAAAAATGGATATTTAACCTTTTCATTTACTGGAAGCATTAAGATAAAAAAAGGTAACGGACGTTATTATGATTTTATTTCCGGTGCAATAGGCGATATTATCACCTATTTTAAACCTGAACTTTCTATATTTGAAAAATTGCATACTTGCAACCATTTAGGGCAACCAATGTATATAGATAACATTCGTTATCATATCAACGAAGGTAAATCAAATCAAGAAATTTCGGAAATGTATAATATTTCTGATATGAAAGCGATCGAAATTTTGCGTAACGCTTCGGATGACAAAAATTTATTTTATTATCTTGTGTTTCGTTTGGGTGTTGCCGAAAATTGGGAAAATTTAGCAAACGAAGCTATTCAAGAGATAGAGAAAAGAAGTGACAGCAAATTAAAAATAGAAGGAAAAGACCGTGTATATAAGCAGCTCTCAAAAGAAGATTGTGAAGCATTGGAAAATTTATATCAATTAGGCTACGCATCTAATGCACAAAAGGAACTAAGGGACAAAGCAAGAAAAGAAGAGCAAAAACAAAAGGAACTAAAAGAGATTGAAGATGAAAGAAACAAAGCTATTGCAAAAGCACAAAAAGAATACGAAATAAAAAAAGCGGTTGTTTCTTTTGGGATAAGTTGGAATAATGTAATATTTTATGATCACAAAAACGAGCTTTGTTTTAATTGGTTAGATTACACTAAAAAAGTTCCTTCTGATTTGATTAATGATTTGATTTGCGCAAATGTATTGCCTGAAGGTATTAATATTATAAATAAAGATAAAGGGCGCTAAGCAAAACGCCTTGTATATTAAGATAATAAAGTTTTACAAACAAATAAAATATTATGGTTATGGAAAAGAAAGATAATTTTATAAAAAGATATAATTACGTAAAAGACGATATTATAAAGCGTTTAGACGAAGCGTTAATTAGAGCTATTGGCAATGAAGTGATTGAGTTTGATAAATTAGAGGATAATTATTTAGACGTTTACCCGTTAATTAGTGCGGTTTTAAAGAAAAAGCTAGACTATATCGAACGCGGTGGAGAAGATACAACTTGCCGTAAAATAAGGCGTAAATCAACTCAATATAAAAATGATTATAGAATTTGGAACGATTACGCGGGTGATTACAGAACAAAATAATATAATGAAGGAACAATAAAGTTATAAATACCTTGTCCGTTCCTATTTTGGACAAACCACACAACAAACAATAACTAATTATTAACAATTTAAAATATTATAATCATGAAAGCGACTAATAATACAGATACATTGTTTATGGATATTTTTATAGAACTTTTTGCTATCGCAAAGGTTTATTTCCAGGAACTTTTTAAAAACGCTGATCCAGGAACATACACGATAAAAGATATTTATGCTTTTATTGAAAAGAATATAGAAGCGACAAAACAAGGCAAATTAACAGGCGTTAGACCTTATTTTTCAGATCAATATAAAAAAACTTTAGAAAAATCACCGTGTTACACTAAGGTAGATTCATTCGAAAAGTACACAATATCCTATCTTTGTCGTGTAACGGATAACATTGCTTCTATTGAGAAGGGAAATTTTAAATGCAGTTTTGACATTATTAAAGTATTTGAATATCTGGAAAGATTTAAAAAGTTATCTGGCGCAAAAGATAAATTAGAATTTACTAAAGAAGTAGAAGCAAAAGAAGGACAAAAAGCGACTTCTTTTGAAGTAGAATTAAGTGAAGAAGTAATTAAATCTTTGACCTCTGTAAAAACAGAGAGAAAGGATATTGCAAATCGATACACAGAAAATACGGTACATTTGTCGCTAACAGATAGTACAATATATGCAACAAATTACTTTGTATTAAAAGCAAAAAAAGTTAACGTTAAAAACGCTTTAGGAGAAACTAAAGATATATTAATACCGTTTGACGTACTTAAAAACATTGGTTCTGGTAATTGTAAATTTACAGTTATCGAAGAAAAGCAAAAACTTGAATATGAAGAAGAAACAACGTATAAAGTTACGGTAAAAAATACAGCCACAGATAAAATAGTGTCTTATTCTTTTGAAAAGCAAGAAAAGTTTTTAGACTACAGATCAGTTTTCCCGAAACTATACAAAGAAATGAATATTTGTCTGAAAGACACGAAATCATTTGTAAATTGTATCAAAACACAACAAAAACTATGTAAGAAATTTGGGCTATCTTATTTTATGATTCAAGTTATCAAAGGATCAAAGGAAATAAAAATAATTACATGTAACGAGGCATATTGTATAGACAATAATTACAAATTTTCTGAATTTTCTTTTGAACTAAAAGAAAGTAGTGAATTTTCAGGCAATTATTTTTATATATTTGATACTGCTTTAAAATGTATAGACGATTGGAACGGAAATTTATATTTTGACGGAATAAAACTATCTTTTGGAACGAAAGTAGTTGATATATGCTTTTGTGTGAGTGCACAGGATATCAATAAATATTTTGATAAATATAGTATTGCCACTATCAAACCGGATAAACTAACTAAAATAAAAAGGGGCAAACCTATTGCACAATACACAGACGATATGTTAGAACTTGTTTCTCTCGATTTAAGTTCAATGACGTATGTCGTAAATGGAGATATAGGAACGGCAAAGAATATACAAAGCATTGTCTTGTATGACGAAATAGGGAAAATCGTTGTTTCTTGTGATGATGGGGAAAAGATAGAATTCCAGTTTGATGGAGAAAGTATTTTACAAAGCGTTTTGAAAGAAACTGGTATATAGTTACCAATACATGGACACAAGGAAAGGCAAAACTTTACACTATGTTTCCAAAGACGGAGTAAAGTTTACTACATGGAAGTATAGTACATGTGAGTATTGTTTCTATCTGGATAAAAAAACGGATATTGTGAAAACACTTTTGCTTAGCGATTCAGAAAGAATGCAAGGGTTTTTCTATAAGGGTTATTTTGTCAAAAACATATTAAAACCTCAAAAGCAAAAGTTCTTGCCAGGTAACTTTTATCAGTTCATATACAAATTGGTATATGTCGGATATAAAATAGAGAACGGGAAAAGATTAAAGATGTATCAATTAAAACAAATGGCATTTTACCCGGAAGTTCGGTAAGAATAATTATCTTTACCTTAACAAAGTAGAAAACCATATTGTCGTAATGTTAGTTTATGTTATTATTAGTATTTAGTAATTAGTTTAGTTGTTGTCCCTGCCGGTACGTGATGTATAGACAGGGACTTGTTTTGCTTCTCTTTTGTTGTAACTTTGTCGGAAACAAAACATTAAAAATTCATCAATATGAAGTTACAAAAGTCTGTTAGCAAGCCTTCTATTAGATGTGAAGGTTGCAAATTTATAGATAAATGTCCCTATCTGGATAAATCAGAATGCTTTCAATTCAATAGTGAGGAAATTACAAAATCAAATCTGGAGGATATAGATAATGAAGAAACAGAAAATTAATCAGGAACTAAAATCATTCCCCCAAATAGGACAAAAAGATTTCCTCGAAATAATAGAGAACGCGCCAGAGGTAATACAAACAGCCTCTAAAGAGTTAAAGGATGCCTTTGTTGCTCTTGAAATGGCGGAAAGGGCATTGTCGGAATCGCCCCAAAGGTTTTTTGTTTTTGAAGGTAGCCAAGGGGAAGAGTTTACGGCCGATCTTAAAAGTTATTCCGCAAAAGGTTTTGTTATCCGACATGGAGGAACGAAAACAGCAGCAGAAAAGGCACAACGGCAAAAGGAAATATATATAATGCCTCTCATAGAGGATATAAGGGCAAAAAAAGCGGTTTTCAACGACATTTACCGAAAAGAAATGCTTTCGTCTGTTACGCCTGATATTCTTTCCTATATTGTGAAACTATTTGGGGAAATGAACGGCGTTGAAGATGTCCAGAAAATCCTAAAACAAGAAAAGAAAATCAACCTGACACAAAAGGAACTTCTATCTATCTTCGCAAGAAAAAAAGCAGAAATAGAAAGCAAGCGTGCAGTGTTTCTCGCTTCTTCTAATCAATATAAGGTCGCAACGGAAGCCGGGAGACTGCAAATCATCAACTCCATTATCATAGACCTACAGGGAAGGTATCATAAATACTTGGAAGAAGGTTTAGAGGATAAGGCATTGATATTTGAAAGAGAGATCAGAAACATGCTTGAACAAGCCAGGAAAGAAGTAAAGGGAAACGAACTAAAGCTGACTGTGGACGGAAAGATAGATATTACGGCCACATTGCATGGACGGGAAAACGTTTCACGTGTGTTCCGTACACTTCCCATCAATTCGATTATAATTGGTCTTGTCGCTGCCAAATCCGGTCTTGATCCTACAGTATTGGTGAATCAGCTTGCTACAAGTTATTATAAGGACTTCAACGGCTTTAATAAGATGATACTTGGAAGAGAAAAAATTATGCTGCCGGGCGATCTGATCCGTGCTGCCAATTGGGACGAACTTGAACAGCAAAACCAAAAGTTCCTGGATGAAATGTCACCTTATGAAGTACAGGAGGCTACTTATTTGGATGATGAAGTGAAATTATCTGTGAAAGAACGCTTGAAAGCTCTTAAACTGAAATAGGGTATGACTATCAAGGACAGGAAAATAAACGTGTATCTAAACCGTTTAAAAAGGTTTAACGAGCTTTGTCCTAAAAACGGTTTCTATTGGGGAGGACTGCCCATTACACCCATTACAGATAGAAATATAAAGTCCAAACTAAGGGAAATGGAAGAGGACGAAATAGGAAGGAAATTGCAATGGTTGGAAAGAGGGATAAAACTTTTGGAAGGACAGAACCAGGAGAATGACGGAAGAAAGAAGTTGCTACCGGAACTTAAAAGGTATCTTGCAAGAATAGAAAAAGGAGGAAAGGTAAAAATAAGTCCCTCTGTAAAGGTTTTTCTTGTGAACACAGGACTAAGAGCAAGTCTGTCTCTTCTAAAAAGGGAAGGTCAGGAATGGATATTGTGCGATTACAGAGGAACAAGGATAAAAATGAAAATGCAAGAAACAACACTACAAAAAGAAATCCTGTTTAGACTGAAAGCAAGGTTTGATCCTTCCATTCTTCCAAACAGGAAAACGGTTTTCAGAGCTTATGATTAAAGCATCCTATCCTAAAAACAACTCTCCATGTAGTTCAGGATATTTTGAATCTTTGGGAATTGTTACTATTTTTGTGGTGTCCTTTTGAAAAAGCAATGTTTCTTTTGGCTTTTCGATAGGGAAATAAAAGACCGGAATACTCTTCTTTTCGTTATACATACTTTTAAATATTTTGTTTAAACAAAGAGAAAGGGAGCGGAGAACCGACTTGATTGTTTGAGTTCAAAGCTCCCTTTTGTAATTAACGTAATTTACTAACAACGAGAATGTTAAATGCCTACTCTATTAAGGATTTTCGGCTTCCTCCTTTATTAAAACGAACTTTATTGATATGATAAATTAGGATAGTCTTTCTTTCTCACCTCCTTTCCAGTTAATAGGTTAATAACTCGAATTTATACTTTTGTACATTATACAGGAATTTTTACTCGATTGTGATCCAAATTTCCTCGCCAGTAGAAGAAAGTTTTTTGTACATCTTTTCAAATGCCTCTTTACTATTGGTAAGTTGCCCTTTGATAGTGTTGTACCCTACACCTATACAACCTTTTACATTGTAGGCTGTAGCGGCGCAATGTAATAAAATTCCAGAGAACGCTTTTACTCCTTCTAATCTGGGTACTCTGCCTTGGCAAACATCCATATAGAATTGTTTTTTACTGAATTTAGGCGACACTACATTCATAAGAATTTTATATCTACCAGTAGGGATGGCGGTTCGTCCGTACACTTTTTTTGATTTTATTTCTTCTCCTGACATATCTTGGGACAATCCTCTGTCCGTATCTTCCAGAGTATCGCAAAAATACTCTCCATCAATATACATTTTGCCTATTGTGTATGGATAATCAATAGGTGTAATTCTTTTTACTTTTATTTCCATGATTACTTATTGTTTTGCTTCATTTTATCGTATTTTTCTCGAACTAATTTATATTTATGCTCTTGACTTTTGGAAAATGGTGCAAAAGAATGATTGAGCCATCTGCAAATATAGTAAGGTTTGTTGCTTGAATAATCTTTGTTCCCATCTGATTTTATTGTCCAATCTACCTGTAACCCTTTTTCTTTAGCAAGAATAAAGGCATCTATTAATTTTGGATATTTTAAAAGATAAATGTAATTCTTGTCCAGATTAGCTTTAGGGCAAATAATGCAACCTACACGAGACGTTAACTCATATTCAGAATTAATAGGAAGATTATGTTTATGTATATAATCCCATACATCTTGATCTGTCCAATCAATAATAGGTTTTAATTGTATAATAGATTGGTTTCCTACCGATTGGCAATGTTCTTCAAAATAAGAATCAATTAATTCTTTGTTCTTTTTGAGCGTTGTTTTATTTTTAACTTCAATAGTAGTACGTTGTTTCCTGCTTTTACTTTCTGCCCTTCTAACGCCTGTTATAGAACAAGGATCAATGTATTTTTTATTGTGTTTAAAATCATCACAACAATAAGCTCTAAAAACAGTAGGTAGCATTCCGCTGTGGTTTACATGAATGTTTTGAATAAATCCAAAATGGTGATCTTGCCTCCAAATAACATCTGGATAATGTTCTTTAATGAAGTTCTTTGTGATGTTACTTTCAAAAGCCTTGTTGTAATACGCCTTAAACGGAACACAACTTCTTTTCATTAAATCGTAAACGACTTGACTGTCTTTCCCACCAGAAAAGCCAACACACACATCAAATCTCATTGCATCAGCTATTTTTGCGAACTTATGAATACGTTCTATAGCGACACCTTCTTTTTCCTCTAAACTTACATCTTTCATAACTGTTTACAATATGTCAATCAAATTATCCATTGAAAAATTTTTAAAATCTTCTATACCAAACTCATCTTTTATCAATTCATTGATATATTCTACATCTTCAAATCTTTCAGATGTAATTAAGTTGTTTCTTAATCCTAATAGGTAGTTAAGCCTTACAGAGTCAATTCTGGAATTGATATAAAGCAAATGATTTTTTAAAATCCTGACCCTGAACCAAAGGACAATAACAGCAACCAGTAGGAGTACTACTATAATTGAAAGTATTATTGTCGTCAAATTCATATTATTTTCGTTTATAAGCCATTTTCTCTAAATCTATGATCTTCATATCGTCCGGTATCGTTTTGGATCGTTTGTAACGTCCTCTTTCAATCCTTTCGATGTATCCTGCCTTACAAAGATAGGAAATTGTTTTTCTAAGCGTGCCAGCAAAGAACAAAGTATGTTTTGCAAGGTCGTAAAACTCAAAAGGGCGATCTATTGAATTAATAAGCAACGCCAACTTTTGAAACTTTGTATTTCTTTTGCTCATATTGATATAGTTTTATGTAGTTAAAAATCGGGAAAGATTATTTTCCCAAACCATCTTTCCCTTGCGAATCATCTAACTTAAATTACTATGGAAAATACAAAACTGTTTTTATTCTATCATATAACCGAATATATGCTTTATAACTTCTACTGTCCAGCCGTTACCCAGCATCTTGTATTGTTGAGTGTTGCCGCATTGCCATTTGTACCACTCAGGAATGGTTTGCAATTTTGCACATTCAGTAGGAGTAAGTCTTCGTATGCGGAAATTATCTAATATAGCATGGCTTCCGCAACTCATGTTTGTCAAAACCGCAGGGGATATTCCTTGTGGATCATATATCCTGTTCTGTTGTCTTGGTTGTTTCCCAAATTCATTTGTTTTGTTCAACTGGATTACTTTTCTTGAAGGAATACTTACCAAATCATATACGCCTTTTCCACCTACTCGTATGGTTTGGGATTTGTCAGAAGGTTTTCTTATGTCTGCACCGAACCCGTTTTTCTTTTCTTTGTTTCTTTCTTTGTGAAGTTCGATCCCTTTAAGAGCCTTTTCAGAAAGAAAGAAGTGTTCATCCACTTCATCTTCCAATATATCTCTTAAAAACAATCCTTCATCTTTAGGTTGCGGAATGTTTCCGCCATTTATGTTCGTCCAATATATCCTTTCCCTGCTTTGAGCAGATACAAGAGATGAATTAATATGGATTCCTTGCGTTCCAATGGCTTTATTAAAAACAGACTCCCATTTCTTTCCCATTTCTACATTTTCCAATAGAAACAATATATTGGGGTTGTATTCTCTTATTTCTGTAAGTATTCTCATGTACTCCCAAAATAAATAGGATTGCCCTTCAAATTCAAGGCCTTGTTCTTTTAGTTCAATGTATTGATCGAGCGATAGGATTTCAATATTTTCTTTTGTGCAAAGACCTTTTCTTGACCCTATGAAAGATAGGTTGGTACATGGCGACCCTCCTATTAATAAATCAATGGGTTGTAAATCCAATACATTTACTTTCCTAACATCTCCCACCTGTATTGTATTCGGGAAATTTAGTTGAGTTTGTTTAATAGCAAACTTGTCTATCTCGGAAGCATAATAAGTATCAATGTGAATATTCAATTCCTTTAATGCTATTTGTCCGCATGACATTCCATCAAATAAACTAAGTACATTCATTTATTCATCTATTTTAAGATATTCTTCGATTTCCGTTAATGTAACAGCTTTAATTACCAACTCATCTCTTGTAGGAAGAAAATCGAAATACTTCTTTACAACCTCGATCGCTTCTACATCTGATGCGGATTGAACCATTAAAGAGACCTTTTGTATTCTGATTTTCCCTTTAGGTGTTTCTTCCGGGTAAAGAACATCAACCTTAAAGAATTTGCCAGCAGAATCATCTTCTATCACTGTATAAATGGATAGCTCCTTAATGGGTGATATTTTGATTTCTTCCTCTGTTTCTTTTGTCCCCCATTCTATGGACACTGCTTCCGCTTCCGTATAGGTGTAACCTCTAACAAGAAGATGCCTCTTTACCTGGATTCTTGGAGGTTTGAAATCGTCCGGGTTATCCGTCCAATAATTTACAACTGATTCAAAATACATGTTATCACTGTTTAAATAACGATTGAACTACTATCCCTTTTGTGTAATCACATCCGTCACTTCCTTTAGGAAGAACAACGAAGTTTTGGGAAGGGTCGTCTGTTTTAAGATTAAAAATAATTTCCGGCAGTGGAAGGAAGTTTACTTTTTCTATGAAAAGAAAGTCTTTAGCTTGCTTGCTGTCTTCAAGAAAATCATAGGAAAATAGCGGTATCCCTTCCGATCTTAGAACTGTAATCCAGTCTCCCCACATATCCATTAAAAGAAGTCCGCTTGTGGCTCTGAAACTGTCGCCTGTGCTCAAAATACATTCCACAACATAGGAGTAGTCATATTTTATAGCTTCCGAAAGACTTCTTCCAAATCTATGTGAGTTTTTTAAAGAAACAGTCAGCGCGAGCTTTCCTTCTTCTTGAATCTGGTCGCATCTCATTGCTTGCTTTTCACTGTCTATAGCAATGAAAGTATTCCCTACGATCCCATCAACTATGTTCATCTTCTTTTGTTTCCCTTTTGTTTGGAATTAAAAGTACCGAAGGGACACCGTTGCATCCTTGATTGACAGGTATTTCATTCCATTTCCCACCTGTAATAGCTTTCACTTTTAAGAAAATATCCAAAGGAACACTAAGTGTAAGCGGTTGCGGCTTGTAGGAATGATCTCTTTTCCATTTTGCCATTTGAAGTTTTACGTTTGTTCCTATTGCTTCCATCGAAGGAAGGAAAGGAACAAGTCCTTCTATTTTGTCAGCCGAAAAAAGGGTTACATTTCCGTTCTCATGAGGTACAATGATGTACAGTTTAGTCTTCTTTTTCTTCATCTTCTTTTTCAAAATTTTCACTCTTAAAATAAATATAACTATCAAACATTGAATTAACCGTGAAACACGCTACAATAAACATGATTGTTATACAAATCCATCCACAAATTCCCATAATCTAAAAATTTAATGTTATCGTTTTACGCTGCAAATGTAAGAATATATTATTACATCACAAGGTGAAATGTGAAAATATTTGTTAAAAGTAAGATTTCAACGCCATTCCACCTTGTATGTTTTGTTACTTATGGAGGTCAATATCCGCATTGATATGGCAATAAACCAATTCTTCTTTTGCCCTTGTAATTGCCACAAATTTAAGACACTCTTCTGCGTACAACGCTTTAGGTGTTTTTGCATATTTGGACGGAAGTAGCTCTGGGTTCAAAAAGAAAACACGGTTAGCTTCCAATCCTTTGCTCTTATGAATAGTGGATAGGATGATACCTTTCTTGTCTTCAGAGAAAACGTTTCTGATTTTTTCTTTTAAGGAAGAGAAATTTCCTTGATGCGTTTCGTATAGCAATTCCACAATCTTCACTTTTTCTTCCAAAGAAGCATAAGACGGATGGTTTTTCACAGAGGCAGGCGCAATGCCTCTTTCTATAAGTTTTCGTTTTTTATCGTCCAACAGAAGGTACATATCGTCAAGACTGGTTTGATTTTCCATCAGACGGCAAATGTTTTCCCCAAAATCACGTCCCATTATAGATGATTTCTTTCCTTCTCTAAGGAGTTGCAGGAAAGCTGCCACTAAGGGAAGGTTATTTCGGCACAAAACGAAATCTCCGCTGGTAGCTTCGTTTAGTTCACCTTTTCTGACAATACCTTCTTTTGCTCCTTCTGCACATTCTGTCCCAGGGAATACCTTATTAGCTTCTTCGACTATCCTTTTGCTGCATCTGTATGTGACAGAAAGAGGAAGTGTAACTGTGTTGGGGCTATTTTTTAGAGAGTTGAATATGTTTAAATCGCTGCCAATGAAGCCGTACACTATTTGTTTCCTGTCACCAACGCCTACAAACCTTCCCTTTGGTTTTATTAAATTTTGCAAAATATTCTTTTGAAGTGTGAAAAAATCTTGAAGCTCGTCAACCATCACAACATTGTATTTCGGAAAACTTTCCAGCTCTAAAAATGTGTAAGGAATCCAAAGCATATCCACAAAATCTATTTCAAAAGCAAGATTGTTGTTTATCCTTGTACAATCATTTCTCCATGCCTTTTCAATTTCAAGAAGGTCGGGAATCATTTCTTCTTCGTAATCCAGATCAAATTCTATCGTAATAGGAACAATGTTTTCTTCATTTATCTTGCAAAGAGACAGTCTTGTTTGTTCCCACAATGTCTGGAGTGCAAAGAAATACTTCATTCTTTCTTTAAATTCCATCTTTTTGTATTGGAACAGCTTCGTGCAGAGTTTGAAACATTTGCCGTCATTCACTTTTGCTTTGAACCGGAAATTTTTCATCATTGTACGAAGTCCAAGCGCATGGAAAGTATAGCAATCGACATAATAAGGGAGTTTCGATCTTAATTCTTCCGCTATGCTTTTGTTGAATGCCATAAAAAGACATGATTTGTTTTCTGGCGTACGATTACATAACTCTTTGAGCGTTCTGCTTTTGCCAGAACCGGCAGTTGCATCAATCACTATGTTTTTGTTGGTGTTTTCGTAAGCATCAAAAATGTCCAATTGATATTTACTCCATTTCATAACATCTTCTTTTCGTTTGTTTCTGTCACCCTTTTAAATAATGAATCCATTCGTAAGGTTTCCTTACGTCCAAATATTCATCATCATATTCATTTTCATATGCCTCTCGCTCAAAAGAAATGTTTCTGTAAGCCTCATGGGAATCTTTGTATTGAATTAATCTTACAATCCATTCTATCACATACCACAAATAGAAGAATACTATAAGAAGTTCTATTTGCTGATTTAGATGAATGTTCTCATGTATGATTGTTCTCATTCCTAAAGGTTCGTATTCTTTCCTTGCAAAAATGAACGGAAATAGAGTGATTGCTGTAAATCCCTTAAAAGGGATCAAGTTATTGTAAATGATTTTCTTTTTCATACTCTTTAAAATTTTTGTAATTAGCCATATAGTCTGCAATGAAATTGCCACATACAATAGGATCGCTGTAGTCTTTCTGGTGGCTTCTTATCCATTTTACGGAAACACGAAGTTTTCTATGCAACAACATTTCCGAAAATATAGCATCCCACAAATCCTGATTTTCTACATGAAGATTCTCCCTTGCCCAATCAAGGAACTTGTGACGAAACTGATTGGCAACATACTGGCTGTCGATATAGAAGGTTGCCTTTACATTCAAATTCTTTTTTATTGCTCGAAGTGCAAGAAGAATCGCTTCTGTTTCTCTTCTTCCTGTCGTAGTATAGGAACGTCCTTTGGTTATATGATATTCCTTGTCTTTCCATTTGATGTAAACGGCAGAACCTCCCAGTTTTTTGGGATGGTTAGCATTGCAGCTTCCATCCGTCCAAACCTCAATGATCCGTGTTCCCTTTCGTTTATCGCTCATTCTTATACTTTTGAAGGATCATAAGACTGGTATCGTCCTGGAATCCTTTGTTCAACATGTCCGTAACATCTTTCTTTCCTTTCAGCATCTCCCACAAGTCTCGGTCGATCGTTTCCGGTGATAGCAGGTATTGAATCGTAACCGGATTTTCCTGCCCGCTTCTTTCCAATCTTCCTATAACTTGCACAAGGTCGCTCGGACGCGGTGGAAGTTCTAAGATAGCCATATTGGAACAAACCTTTTGAAGCCCGTCCACACCAGTACCAAGACAGCCTATATTTGCAAAAAGCAACCTACTTTCCTTTTGTAAGAAAAACTTTTGCAAAATTTCGTCCCTTTTCTTTGTGGTAGTGCCCCCTGTAATAAGAAGCCCTTCCTTAAACTCTCCGGCTATCTTTGTAAGGATTGTGGATTGTGAGGCAAATACCAAAAGTTTTTCTTCTTCGTTTGCTTCCATCCACTCTTCCACCCATTTTTTGATAAATTTTTCTTTACCTTCTAAGGATAATTGCTTTAATGTCGAGAGTTTTACAAGGAACTCTGCCCTTGCAGCTTTTTCAACCTTTTCTTCGTCCTTAAACTTATCTTCAATGAACTGCAAAAGATCGCCCTTTGCCTTTTTATAGGCTCTTTTATTTGTGATCTCGCATTCCACAACATTTTCCGAAATAGGAGGAAGTTCTTTCAGCGCATCCCTTTTACTTACCTGGAAATAACAGCATTCTTTCAAGAGACGATTCAGTTCCTTTATATTGGATGCTCCCGAAATATCCAGACCAAAGTTCGTTTCCTTCATATTGCAGTACCTTTCAAAAAAATAATGATGATACTGGTCGTCCGGTGCAATTTCCTTTATCCTTTCTATTAACATCAGGATATTTAGAAGCTCTGCCGGACGGTTCATGATAAGTGTTCCTGTAAGCCCTATTACAGAAGGAACTTTATGTATCAGCTTTTTGAAAGACTTGCTTCTGATGGACTTTCTGTTTTTGAGAAAATGGATTTCATCTGCTATCACAAGAGAGAATGATTTCTTTTTCATTCCATCCAATCTTATTTCAAGAGATGTTTTTCCGTTTTCTTTTGTGACCCTTTTCCCAAGTATGTCATAGTTTATCACTATCACGTCCGCTTCAAAATCTTCCGGTGGGGAAGATGTGGAAATGATGGATACCCGTCTGTTTGGGTTCGTTTCTTTCCACTCTCTCAACCAACCGGATTTTACAGAAGCCGGACAGACTACCATACAAGGAAAAAGATCAAGCATTTCAGCATAGAGAACAGAACATAGACTTTTGCCTGTCCCCACTGAAGAGCCATTTATATGATTTCCGTGATTGACTGCGTAATATAGATAGTCCATTTGATAGCTTCTCGGCTTTTTTAAAAGAGGAAGATTGTCTATCAATAGTTCTATATCCTTTCGGGATAAAAGTTCCTTGTAAGGCTTTATTTCGGCTTTGCAGCCAGGACGGACTATTGAAAGAGGATCAACTTCTTCTATTTCGTTGTCGGAAACAAACTCTTTTAAAAGGAAATCTTTTGCTGGATCAGATTTTATGTATATTTCCTTATTGGTAGTGTTACGTTTAAAGGATGAAATCAGTTTAATGTTCTTGTAAACTGATTTTTCCAAAGCACCAAAATACCAATAGTCCTTTTCTCTATAGTAGTACATGTCATTTCTTTCTATTGTCTATAAATTCAAAATAATGCTTTCCTTCTTTACATTTGATTTTCTTGATAATGCAAAATCCTCTTATGTTTACTTTTCCGTCTCTTTCCAGTTTATCAAATATGATCTCAAAAAGTAAGGAGATAATCTTCTCTGTCTTACGCATAGAGATGAAACTTCTGACACTTGTCCTTAATTCCAATTTGTTCAATGCTTTGGTGAAGTCGAAGGCTATCTCCTTGTAAATCTTATTCATTCTTTTCTTCTTCTTTCCATCTCATTTTTGTTTCAAACTCTTCCGGTGTAAGAATAGGAATGGAAAGCTCTTTTGCTTTCTTTACTTTTGAAGAAGAGCTTTCTTTGTCTTTTGTTACAAGGATGGTCGTGTTCTTTGATACTCCTGAAACGACCTTGTGCCCTTCTTTGGATAATCTTTCTTCCCATTCTTTATTTCTGAATCCTGTAAAGCATACTGATTCGGGATTGTCCGCAAGAACAACATTGTTTTTTACATAAGAGATAGGGAAAGGTGAATCTTCAATGATATTAAAGAAAACTGCAAGTCCATTATTAAAAGAAGTGGCAGTAGTTTCAGCAACACCATCAATAGAAAGAAGTGTTTTGTTGGGTAATGTACCGTCATTAAACAAGACTTTTACATCTTCGTCCGACAAAGAATCAAAAATCATCTGACAAGTCTTTTCTCCTATCACACCACCGAACACATTATAGGCAGTAAGGATTTTTGCAAAGGAAACTCCATTGTCCGCATATTTATCGAATTGACCTCGTAACTTTTTGGACAATTTCGCTCCTATTCCTCCAATTTGAGACAATTCCTTTTCGCTTGCATTCACAATCTTCTCTACACTATCAAGTCCTCCTTCATAGAATTTTCTGATAGTGGCTTCTTGCATTTCTTCCGTTTCAAGCGTTGTAAAGAAATAAGTAATTTGTTTGATTATCTTTTCTTTGCAGTCAGGATTGATGCAAACAATATCTGTAAGCGTTTCGTCCCATTTTAACGGATTTCCGCAAGAAGGACAAATCATCATACCATCGCACATTTCACGAAAAAGTTCCACACTGTAACTGATCGTTTCCAAATGTTTAGGGATAACATCTCCGCTTCTTGATACGACAATATAAGCATTTGGTGAAATATGATTGTCTGTAATGTATTTAGCGTTGTATCCCGTACAACGTGAAATAGTTGCTCCGTCAAATTCCACCGGACTGAATACAATTACAGGTTTTGCTTTGCCGTCTTTTGAAATGCTCCATTCGATTTTTTGAACTTTTGTCGTGTATCGTTCTTGCCAGTCGGGATTCTTGTAAGCAATAGCGTAACGCGGATTCCCATTAGGCAACCGTCCCAATTCTTCTCGTTTTGTTTTGTTATCAACTTCGATTACAAGTCCATCGCATTTAAAATTCTTGATTGATTCAAACAAATCGTTTAGATAGGTGAGGGCTGTTTTATTATCATCGAACACGCCGGCAGAAGTTACCCAATACTGTGTAGCGTAATTCCCGTAATCGTTTCGAAGTTCTGCAAGCTGCATGGATTTATCTCTGTCGGAATCCATAATGCCATATCTCACATAAGCGGTATTTCCAAGAACTTGTGCATTGAAATCATCTGCATTGAATGCACCGGCAACAGCGTTTCTTGCACTCTTATACCCAAGAGGTTTTACGTTTTTCAAGAACATACCGATAGGGATAATCGCTTCACCGAAAGTAAAGCAAGATTTCTTTCCCATAGGGTTGCCATGATTGACATATTCGTAATGCCGGTCACTTCTTTGTCCTTCTACTCCATCACCCCTTGTCCAACATTCATTTGTCGATTCGTCCACCAAAAGGGAAATGCCGTCATATTTAGGTGTAATGACAACTTTGTTAGTAGGATGAAGTTCCCATACATCTTTAACCCATCTTCTGATCTCACTGATTGTTTTTACCTTTTCTAAAGAAAACATAGGATACGGTAACTTTTCCATCCTGTCACCCTTTTTATTTTCCTCAATGATAGGCTTTGTCAGGATTTCACTATCAGGATATTCCTTTTTCAACTGGTCGATCAAAAGATCATACTCCTTATCGCTCATAATAGGAGTGCCTTCTCTGTATTTCTGGTTGGCTTCTATTATTTTGCCTTCCAATTCTTTTTGTTTCTTCGTCATGATTTTATTTGTCTAAGGATGAAAGAAATGCTCTAGTATTCTCTACAGAATCACACTTGTTTTCTTCTTTTTGCTTGCCTTTGATTTCTATCAAAATCTTATAGGCTTCCGGGAAGTTGTCTTGTAATTGCTTTTCTGTGTTGATATGGTCGAGAGCACAAGCAACTCTGTTTCTGGTTTCGTTTTCCAGCTTTTTAAACTCACACGCTTTCTTGCTCCATTCCAAAATATCTTTTTCGAAAAAGCGTTTCAATTCGTCCAGATATTCATTATAAAACATTTTGGGGCATCCCTATTCCATCAAAAGGAATGGTTTCATAGATACAGACACCCTTTATTTTTAGAAGATCGTTTATGGGAATACTTCTGTAAAACAAAAGTGGCTGCATGGACGGATATCTATCTACAATAGATTCTATTTCTGGCGGCAGAATAGCATTCACTCTATCTTGCAATTGTGTTCCAATTTTCGCCAAATAATCACTCAATTTCTTTCCTGCCTTTTGGACAAATTTATTTCTAATCAGTTCTTTGTCCGATACTAATAGTTTAGCCATAATCTCAAATTCTTTTCGTTACTTTTAGTAATATGAATAATGCAATCAAAACCGTAAAAGCACCCATCCCTATACCTCCCATGAAAGAAAGCAATCTATTAGGAGCCGCCTTTACCTCTTCTTTCAAGTTTTCGTTTTCTTCGCTTACTTTAGACAACCTTTCTCTAAGGCTTTTCACTGTCAATTCAAGACTATCACAAGATGCTTCTATGAAAATGGTGTCTCCTTTCTTTTCTATGGAAAGGTTAGCTTGTCCTTTGTTTGTCTCTTTCTTCTCCCCATCTTCCATTTTCGAAGGGTTGACTACCATATTGACAATAGAATAGGGAACTTTTACAAGGCTGTCCGTCATTTCTCTTTCCCAGACTAAAGAGTCCTTTAAGGTAAAAGTGTAATCCATCTTTGTGGAAACACGGCTTTTGCAACCTCCCAGTCCTATGAAAAGACAAATAGAAAGACAGGTGATTAACAATACATTCTTTTTCATTTGTCCTTTAAAATTGCTGTTTTCAAAAACCCTGTGATACCCATTCGGATAGATTTCAACTTTCCGCTTTTCAGAATGTCTATCTCTATACTTCGGTAATCCCGTCCAACATTGACAGACCTCACTTCAACTTCTTCACCGGTAGGAAGAACAAGCATCTTTCCTACCGCTTTGTCAAGAATACAATCATTTGCCGCGTTCATGAGGTTTCAATACATCTCTAAATAGAATAAAATTGTCATGCCCGAAGGCTATAGATATATGATCGCTTTCTTCTACAAATTTCTCTACAGAAGATTCCGAATAGGAGGGAAGGTTCGATTTCCCTACCACACTTGTAATGTCGTAACCCTCCGCTTCATTCATAAAAAAGTCCCTTGACTTTCCTTTGAAGACGGTAAGAGCTATACATCTTTCCATTTCTCCTTTTGAGTTAGTAAGTACAAGGATGCTCTTTCTTGTCACCCTATGAATGTACTTTACGTTTTCATACAATAGATTTTCCATCTTTCCTTATATCTTTACGTTCAACATGTTTCTGATTGCTTTTTCCTTGTAGTGACGTATCTTGTCTTCGCTGTTGTCCTTTTTAGAAAGTGCCTTAGACCTTTCCTTCAACACCTTTTTCTTGTCAGAATCAGACATCATTTTAAACTCGCCTATTGAAAGATTAGGCATTTCTGTGCTCTTTTCTTCCTCATAAGACATTTGCTTTCCGCATTCAGGGCAAACTGGAATGTTCATAGGAACAAGTTTTTCGTCACGAAACACATACTTAGGATTCGCAATCGGTGATTTCACTCCCTTTCTGGGACAATTCTCGTTCTCGCAAAAAATTCTTATCATGTTGTAAATCTTTGATTTTATCTTTCAAAATACGAAGGAATTCTTCCACAGATTCAATCCCGCTTTTATTACTTGTATTCCTTTTGAGATAACTCAAATCGTGCTCAATCCCTTCAATCCTATCAAGGAAGGAAAGTACAAAAATGTTAAAATACTTCTGATTAGCCATTGTCTTATAGTTTTGTTTGTTACTTTTTGATGTGGCAAATGTAATAGTTTATTCTTACATGTCAAAATATATTCTTACATTTTCTCGCTTTCCTTCTGGTAATTGTTTAGAGAATACATTTCCTTCTTGCGTATTCCGCTATCAAAATTCCATCTCTATCAGGATGTTTTGAGTTTATCTCTGGGAACAGCCTTTTTCCTATGTCAAGAGATGCCTTTTTCAATTCTTTAGTTCCTGCAATCCCTTTAGGTAGCATTTCCTTTTGCCACTCTTTGGAATCTATAAACATATAAGGAACATTATAAAGCTCCAATACGGTAAGTTCTGCTTCCAAAGCACGCATAGCGGAACATGTGGAATCAAACCTTGCCGGATTTTTCATAGGACGTTCCAAGACGGCCACACACAAACCATATCCCTTTAGAGTATGAATTACTTCGGCAAGTGCCGTTACGTTCACCCTTGACACATTCTTCTTTGCTTTTGTGTAATCCTGCCCGAATGTGATAGGTGTTTCCATGAACTCATAATAGGTCAGTTCTTTCCCTACTATACCTATAGAACCGGTCACGCCGTTATCTATCCCTATGTAAAATTTCAATTCTGTTTCTTTACTCATTGTTCAATACGGCTTATGCCGTTCTCCTTTACTATTTTAAGCGTTTTGCATGAAGCGTTTTCATTCGAAATATGGGTTGTGACAAGTATAGGAAACTGAATGAACTCCAACGCTTCTATCACGTCATACAGACTTTCTTTAGACAGTCCTTCCGTAATTTCATCAATGGAAAGGAATTGCAATCCTCCCCATTTGTTCGTCTCGTTTATCATCCCTTGTATGGCTATAATCAGGGCAATTTCCACTCTTGCACGTTCTCCACCACTATAATACCAAAAGTTTTCCGGTTCATCCCGGACTACATAAGGCGTTATCTCTTCTTTTATGTCTCCGTCTGCTTTCGTCTTAAATCCTTCTATGACGATTCTAAGATCGCTGTTTTCTGCTTTCAGGATATTGTTTGCTCGAAGTTGAATATTCTTTAACTGTTCTATCGCAAGATACATCTTGAATGATTTGAATCTTCCTATCCACTCTTTCTTGCGAAACATTTCGTTTTCCAATTCCGTCATTTCCTTGTCATACCCTGCGATAGCAAGCATCATTTCTTCTATTTGCTTTTCCTGTGAAGAAGTATCAATAGAAGAAGGCGTTTCCTTTTCGATTTCCTTTATCTGTTTTTCCAGACGTTTTACATCTTCTTTTCCGGCAGCTATGTTTTCTAAAAGCCCTTTGTTTCGCTTTTCAAGAATGGAAATATTGGACTTTTCAGATTCTATTTCACTTGTGATCTTATAGACAGCAGATGAAATTTCTTTTCCTGCTTCCCGGATTTTGTCAAGTTCATCCTCCTGTTCGTTTTTCACTTGAATGAAAGAAGAAATAAGGTCTTCGTATTCCTTTAGGGATTCATCCAAAGATGTTATTTCCCCGACAACTTCCTTTTCCTGTTTCCCTATTTTCTCTTTTTTCTTCTCTTCCTTTTCAAGTGTGGTGTCTTGAAGTGTCAAGAACTTATGCTTGCATTTAGGACATGTAATCGTCCCAGAAAGGTTTACAAGAACTTTCCGAAGAGACACTTTCAGTTCGTCATGGATTTTCAAAAGCTCTTCTTTTGTTTCCAAAATCTCATTCTGATCTTCTTTGGCTTTTCCAAGTTCTTTTTTGACGGATTCAATCACATCTTCTATTTCCTTAGTAGAAGGAAGTTTCTTTTTCTTTTCTTCGGCTTCTCGAAGTTCTTCTTCCAAGACTTCAAGTGTTTTCTTTCCTTTGTCAATGTTTTTCTTGTTATAGTCAATATTGTATTTAGCAGAATCAATATCTTCTTTTAAAGACTTAATTTTACTTTCCACCCTTTCGATCCTTTCCTTTCGATCCGCTTCGAAGTCGAAATTAACGGCATCCTCTATCATTTGCCGCAATGCTTCTACACTCCCTTCCGCACGATCTCTTTTGCTTTGGATAACTGATTTCTTAGATGAAATTTCGTCCAGTTCCTTTTGTATAATATCCTTACTGCCATCCAAGAAGTCATAATTGATAAAACGACTTATGAGAGCCAATTTGTCCGTATTGGAACTTTTAAAGAACGACTTGTAATATTCTTTACAGATAAGAAAATAGCTTTTCAAATCTTCCGGTGAAATACCCATCCATGAAAGGATATAGTTGTTGCCGTCTTTTACAGTAGCAAGACTGACCTGTTCTCCATTCAACGACACATTAAGGCGGCTGCTTCCTTTTAAGGGCAAAATGCGCTCAATATGGAGAGTTTCTTTCCTTATGGGACATTCTATATCAAGTAATACTTTCGCTTCCTTCTCACCGTTTCGAATCAGTTTCTTGTCAATACTGCTCCGATAATTGTTACCTGTTATGGCAAAATAAACTGCCTGTTGCATAGAAGAATTGTGAGTAGGTGTGTAGTTGTTCGTGATAAACATTCCGTCCTCTCCCGAAACGGTAATACATTGTTGCTCTTCCGCACCCATACAGGTAAAAGAAACCATCTTTTTAGACGGTCTGCCGAAACACCCAGGAACTTCAAAAAACACTTCTTCATCTTTGCTTCTTTCCATGATTTTGCCAAGCGAAATTACAGACCATTCTTCGCTTTGGTTTGTTCGTACTTTCCATAAATGCTCTTTATTGCATTTTACTTCCGTACCGTCAGAAAAAGTAATCTTGTATGCAATATCTGTATTATGAAACGGAATCGCTCTCACCACCTGATAAGCACCGGAAGGATGAAGAACAATATCACCCACCTGAATATTCCTCATCTTTACAAATCCGGTAGGTGTAAGGATATCAGAATCCATCGTCAACGCTTTACCGCTACCGTTACTGCCTTGATTATCGTCTGTTTTATTCAATCCCACAAGTGCAGTTACCCCATCTTGAAATGTGTATTCAAAATGCTCGAATGACACAAAATTGGTTGCTTCAATCTTGACTGGCTTCATCTTCCACCTCCTTGTTTTCAAATGTTACTTCTTTCTTTCTGAAATCTGAAAGGACATCTTTTTTAATCTTGTCAAAAAGTTCTGTTTCTTTGATCAGCTTTTTTCTCGCAGCAGGGAAACCAAATCCTACTTTTTCTTCTCCGTAATAGATATACGTTCCTTTCTTTGTAAGTACACCTAAGTCCAATCCCATGTTAAGCATTTCCATCACCTTGTCAATACCTACACCAAAACGGATAACAATATTGCAAGTTTTCATAGGTGGAGCTACTTTGTTTTTCCTGCATGTGATCTTCACTTTGTTTGCAACGGACACTTCACCCTCCTTATCAGAGCCTACACGGGCAAGCTCAACTCTCTGACTTGCATAAAAAGGTATTGCAAATCCTCCCGGCGTAGTAGTGGCATTGCCATATCCGCCTATATTCGATCTTATCTGATTGATGCAGAATAGAATGCACCCTGTTTGCTTGCAGATGTTTTTCAAGATATTTACCTGTGAGCTTAAAAGCCTTGCTGTAAGACCTATATGGGCATCCCCTGCCTCTCCATTCAAAAGAGCAGTAGGAACCAGCCCTGCAATAGAATCAATCACCACCAATCCAATAGAAGGTTCACTGCACATTTCCTTTGCTATTTCCAGTGTTTCCTCTGCTGTGGAAGGTTGAGAAAGGATAAACTTGTCAGGAGAAAGGTCTACGCCAATAGCTCCCATGTATTTCGGATCAACTGCATTTTCTGTATCAAGATACCCTACCGCCATTCCTTGTTTTTGGATTTCGGTGGCAAGATGGAAAGCTATGCTTGTCTTACCGGAAGAAAAGCCTCCGTAAGCTTCCACAATACGTCCTTTTGCCCATCCTCCACCAAGTATTTCATCCAGCAGGAAAGAACCTGAATGCACGAACTCTATATCTTGCTTCTTTCCCGCTATGGCTTCCTTTCCAAACCTACTTTCAATCCGGCTTATAAGATCACCAAGACGGTTCGGTTTCTTTTCTTCTTTAGGTTGCTGCACTTCCCCAATTACCGCTTCTTCCGTTTTTTTAGTTTCCTTTTTCTTCGCCATACATCAACTTGTCTAAAATTTCTTTTCCTTCTTTTTCGTCATATTCGTTTTCCTTACAAAAAGCAGAAAACCTTTCTTCTATGTCCTTTTTGTCAAGTGCCTTTACTTCTGTCAACATAGAATGTTTTTCTTCCACTTCCTTAAACTTTTTCTTGATATCTATACCTTCTTTTGTAAAGGTATCCTTATCAAAGGCATCAAGTGAAGATTGTTCTCCCCAGACTTCCACCCTTACACGGGCAGTAGGGTTCTCCTTTTTGAATTTCTTGATAAGTGACACTGCCTGTTTGTGGGGAGTTTCCCCCAAATCAATTTCCAGTTTCTTAAATACTTGTCCTTTTGTAGAAGAAACAAGATCTACATTCAAATCCGAATCCAAAAGCCAGAAACCCTTCTTTTCATCTTCCCCGAAGTTGTTTTGTTGGACACTTCCTAAATGATAGATATTCTCTCCTACCCGTTGATAGTTATGATAGTGCCCCAAGTACACTTTTTTGAACATCTGGAACATGGAAGGTTTTAAAAGGTTGGACACTTCCGATCCGTCCATGTTCTTGCTTCCTGTGACCGCAAAATGTCCAAAGAGGATATTCTTCTTTCTTTTATCCCCTATTTCTTCCAGTTCATCCAAAAGAATATCATCTGTAAAAAATGGAAGAAAAAAACAATACACACCTTCTACTTGCATTCCGTCCAATTCTTCTACCAAAGTAAAAGACGGATGATATTTAAAAGGAGTAAGAAACGATTTCTTGCTTGTGTAGGATGTTTTGTCATGGTTGCCGGGAATACAGATCACATGGTGTCCGCGTTTGTCGTATTCTTCCAGGACATCATTCAATGTGGAAAGGCACACTTCTCTTTGCGATACCCTGTTATCAAAAACATCACCCAACCATATATGGGTTTGTATCTTTTTCTTTTCTGCCAAGTCAAGTTCTTCCAAAAGAATATCTTTTATAATAGTAGCATTATCGGCAGTAAGATGATGATCCGTTGAAATTATAGCTAAATATTTGCTGCTCATGATCGAAATTGTTGGGAAAGGGGAGGAACACAAAATTCTCCATCCCCTTTCTGATTAATATATTAGGAAAACGAAAAGAAAATTATTTCTTTTTCATCTTAGCTTTCAAAGCCTGCAAACGCTTTTTGGCTTCCAATAACTTTTCATCATTGTCCGTCTGTTCTTCGTCAATAGGAGATTCCTCTTCCTCCCCTGCGGGATGTTCATCTTCCCCATCTTCCTTTTCCGGTTCGTCTTTTGCCCGATCATCGTCATATTCAGTTTCATGTTCCTGTTCTGTATCCTCTTCTTCGCCTTCCGGGAAAGGCAACGCTTCTCCCTTTTGTGCCAGATCGTACCATTCACGAAGTTCTGTGATTGTAAGATCGGATGGAATTTCCATGCCAGGATATTCTTCATCAATATATTGCGACAAAAAGGCTTTCATCTTAGAAAGCGGAGGATAGGAAGCGACTTTTGCTGCCTTTTCCGAAGCTGGAGCTTTTACAACCTGTTTCTTGGGTGCAGGTTTTTCTTCTTCATCTTCGTCCTCGTCAAATGGGGTTTTCTTATCTTCCTCTGATTGACTATCGTCTGGAAGCATTGCTGCCATTTCTTCAATTTCATTCAAGAACTCATCGTCGGAAAAGATATCATAATTGTTTTCTTCATCGAAGCGTTTCAATCCATCCAAAGCCATTTCAAAATCCTTTGCTCTGTAAGAATCTTTGTAAATTTCTTCAAGTGAAGGAACTTCATTCAAGAAATATTCCATGTCTTCGTCCGGGATAGCAGTTTCTTCAAAAAACTCATCCCATGACTGACCTTTCTTCGGTATGCCGGCAGATAAAGAATAAGTCTTTTTACCTTTATCATCTTCCCCCATCGTGATTACAAGAGGATAAGCACCTTCCATCTGTGAAAAGATATCAAATGAAACCGTATCATCATCAGATTGTTCTACAGAAATTTCCTTTATACGGTTCATCCATGTTCCATAAAGCTGCAAACGGGCAAAATCTTTATTCCCTTGATACACATAGCAAACATAAGCCAGCGTAGGATTGATACCCCATACAAACTTGTTGCCTTTCTTGTAACCCATGATAGGATTGAGGTACTTGCGTCTTTCCGTATCATCTTGATATTCTTCGGATGCTTTCTTTCTCACATAGTCGCAATAAAGGACGATAGGGTCTTTTCCTTTAAGAAGGTTGCGTCCATGTACGTCCGCGCAAAAAATGTTCTTGTCTTTTACTTCCTTTCCTGTTACATTACCGTTCTCGTCATAAGTGGGAACTTCCACGCGGAGCTTTGACATTTTGCAAGCGACATAGGCTTTACCCATTGAAGGAGCTACACGGAATGTATTCTTTCCTTTTTGGACGGTAGCAAATCCAGTATAAGATTTACCACCCTTTCGCATTGTCTTTTCTGCCTGTTTTACTTCTGAATCCAAATCTTCTACAGACTGTTTTTTAAACTTCGATCTGTCAAATTTCATAACTATAATGTTTTAAAATGTTGATAATAAAAATGTTACTTTTCTTTTTTAATTATGAATGTATTTATTTCTCCTTCCACTAAATTATCCAAAAACTCTTCCGGCGTAACTTTTGGAACTAAGTTGTTTAATTTTCGGTCTTTCGACTGCAACGCCCAATAGAGACTATCTATTTCCGCCAAATGCTTTTTCTTCTTGACAAGTGCCTTTTGCATTGCATTAAGCTCTGGATTGATAGCAAGAATATCTTCCAAAGAACTTTCTGTAAGTTTCACAAGTCCTATATCTTCCACTTTGACCTTTCCGGCATTCACAATAGATTCCCGTCTTATCTCTGTAGAAAGCTGTGCTTTATGTACAGAAAATTCCAACTTTGCTGCTTCATATTCAGATTCAGCTTGTGCACGAAGAAGTCCTACTTTGTTCAATAAGACTGAACTTGTAGCTATCTCCCCGTACAGGTTGGAATGGTCTATAGAAGTTACAGCATCCATATCCAGTTCATTTTTAAGGTCATTTGAAATCAAGACTATAGCCTTATCACCAAAACATCTCGTAAGTTTCATATTATCACACTCCCAATTTTACAAATTGACTGTTTCCATTTGCTTGTATCACATATTCCTCTTTAAACCTATCAAAAGAAACCTTTCCAGTAAGTAGTAAGATGTTCTTCTTGCAACTTTGGATATATTCTTCTTTGTCCATATAGTCGGCAGGGAATATCACCACACGAAGGAATTTGTAGTTGTTTTCAAGTAGAAGGCTGGCAAATGCCCCTGTTTTTGACTCCTTTTCTTCCACTTCCAACACATATCCTCCCACCATTGCCATTTTATAGGTAGAACCATCATAGTTCTGCAAATCGTCCACATCGTAATATTCCGCAGTCTTTGCTTTCGGACGAAGGTATTCCTCTACCAATTTCTTGTAATCAAAGAAAGCGAAGCCGGACTTGTTTTTCTGTTGCAAAAGCCACCACCAATCCTTACCTATCTTGTTTTTGCTGAAAGCAATGCTGTATTTGTCCTTTTCCCTATCTATCTTGATACGGTTCTTTTCTCGATATTCCCCAAGCATATATTCCCTTGCAGAGAAGATATTGGAAAATTCTCTCGTTTCGTCCATTTCGTCAAAAGCACCTGAATAAATAAGGTTTTCAACAGTGGACTTATTAACAGAAGAACCTTTAAAGGAATGACGGTCTACAAACTCTTCCAAAGAAAAATACTCTCCATTTCTTTCTCGTTCCTCAATGATCTGTTGTTGTGCCTTTTCTCCGACTTGTTGGGTGGCGTTAAGTGCCCAGTAAACACTATTGCTCTTTTTGTCACCTACGATACCAATATCAGATTTGTTGATATTGACAGGTTTGATTTCGATCCCTTCCGTTTGATTCATCTCATTAATATAACGGGGAAAATCATCTTTACTTGCACGAGACAAGGCAACCGACCAAAACTCCAACGGATAATGTACTTTCAGCCACAAAGAATTGTAAGCGTTAATAGCGTAACTTGCTGAATGTGAGCGGTTAAAAGAATAAGCTCCAAACTTTTCCATCTGCTCCCAAAGAGCTTCCGCACTCTCTTTTGTTACCCCTTTTTCACCAAATCTCTTTACATATCCATCTACAAATTTAGGACGCAATTTCTTAATTTTGTCCATTTTTTTCTTACCAATTGCAGCACGTGCAATGTCTGCTTCTTCTTCTGTAAATCCAGCAAGAGTTTGAACTGCTTTGATGATCTGTTCCTGGTATATCCAGACAGAATAAGTATCTTTCAATATTTCTTCTGTGCCAATAGGATATTCAGACTCTTTCTCGCCATTTTTCAATGCAATATAATCCATGTGAAAGCCGTTTTCCATTGGACCGGGACGAAACAAGGAGAGTGCAGCAATTACATCATCCATATTTTTAGGCTTCATTTTCTGCGTGTAAGAAGAAAGTCCCTTTGCAGAGAATTGGAATATGTCGCTAAGCCAACCGTTTGCAAAATAGCGGTACACTTCTGGATCATTATATTCTATATCTGTATAGAGATTGATCTTCTTTCCCGTATTCTTTTCTATCAAGACAAGAATATCGGTAAATTTATCAAGCTGCTCGATTCCCAGAATATCTTCTTTCAAAAAGCCTGCCTCATCCATTTCTCCGCCTTCCCATTCGCTAACGACAAGATCGTCCACTTTTCTTACAGGACACCACTCGTACATTGTCTTTTCCTTTGGGAAAATCATCATGGCACAAGCATGAATGGAAGCTGCCTTTTGTTGCCCAAGAAGAAGGAAAACGACATTCATCATTTCGGGATATTTGTTCACGAATTGTGCTATTTCTTCCTTTCTACAGGCAAGTCTTAGAAAATCTTCCTCCGTCTTCACATCTTCTATCATTTTGGAAATTCTTCTAAGCGTAGGAATGGAAGCTCCATAAATCTTTCCTACGTCATTTATAGCTTGTTTTATCTGCAAGGTAGTGTATGTACCTACAGAACAAACCTGTGTTTCTCCAAAACGTTCTTCCATGTATTTTTTAACTGCCGGACGATACTCTCCCGGCACATCTGTATCAATGTCTAACTCTCCCCCTTGTCCGAAAACAAGGGGGTAATTAATCAGGGAGCGATCCAGACACAAATCGCTCCACTGTTATTTTTTTAAGTTCTTTAATTTTCATATTTTCTGTTCTATCTATTAAACCAATATATCGTCACCTACTTTTAAATTTTTGGTAGTAACATTGATAGGAAGAATCTTTTTAGTTCCATCTTCCAGTGTCACTTCGTAAACTTCCTGCTTTTCAAAGTGTCCCAAACGTCCTTTTGTCAAAAATCTTTCAAAAAGTAAGTTAAACTTCAAAGGATGCGTATTTATGATACCAAAAAGATAAGAAATTAGTGAACCTGATGCACTATTATGTACACTAATATTGTTAGCGACATAATTTTTGTTCTTCTGTGTTACACCCAAATCGTAAACCTTTCCCGAATAATTTATATAACTCTTCTTTTGTAATTTCATTTTTCTTCCTCCTTAAATAAATAAAATCTTTATACACTCTATAGGTTAATCCTTGAAAAAATTTAAAAGTTTCCCCAGCAGCTTCATACAGAGAATCGTAAATACCTATTAACTCCCCGTTTAAAGAAAATTTCAAAATATAAAATGTACACAATGTTTTCGACGCACTTAAAATACATTTCCTTTTTGAGACAGGGTTTCTCATAGGATTTCTTCCTCTCATTTTAATAGATTCGATACGTCTCTTTTCTTCCGTCCATCTTTCGCTATTCTTTACTCCAATAGAAAGCCTTTTCCTAATTCTCTCCATATTTGGATTATTTTTATAGTTATCCCCTCCAAAACCACCATCTCCAATATTATATACCAATTTTGGAGATTTTTCTTTGTAATAAGCGATCCATTTTCTTTCTTTATCTTGTAAGTCTCTTAGAGAACTTGCGTACTCCAAAATATCCACCTCAAACCCATCGAATCCATATTTGTTTAAATCTTTATACATTGTTACCGATCTGTTTCTAACAGAATCATCTTTATGTGATTTTAATCTATTGTAAATTCCAGAAGATGTACACCCAATGTATATTTTACCATTACTTTTACAAGTCATTTTATAAACACACATTCCCGTAAAAGTAATATCGTCTTCTTCCGTTATTTCATCAGCAGGAACGTATCCTCTATTTTGCGTATGTATTTTATGATCTTTGGTACAAGTTAAATTAAATCCACCTTCAAATTCCAAATGAACAAGTTCTTCTTGAACATCATAGCAGAAAACATTTTTTACAGCAGATTTCCCTTCAATCGTCTTAACAATATCCCCCACCTCTACATCTTCTATATCCTTATATGTTCTATCTGCCATGTAAACTTTTGTTCCCGGAACAAAACAACCGCGACCAGCACCCAACAAAATGTTGTTTTCCTTACACCAATTTACAATATCTCTTAGAACCAAAAAATAATCAATAACACCACCAAATTTAATAATGGATGATTCCCTTTCAATCCGTTCTACTAATACATCTTCCGAATAGTCTTCTAAAAGTTCCGGTTTATTCTCTAGACCTTCATAGATAAGGGAATCAAACATATCTTCGTTGGATTCATACTTTTCTTTTTCCTCTTTTGTCATTTCGTAACGAGGAAGATGTCTACTGTCAGTAGGAATTTCAAAATTGCAACTTTCCGCAATCATATCCATGTTTTTTCGTGCCTTTAAATAAAAGGCTTCCCCTACAGACTGATCCCCAAAAAGAGAAAGAAGCTCTTCCATATAGGTCACTTCATCCTTAAAATACTGGTTGTAGGATTTATGATTAACCTTCTTTCCTATCTTATTTACAGTTTCCCTTAAAATGTAATATTCCGGTTCGATATAGAAGGCATCGCAAAGTGCTACAGGTTTCATTTTCGACTTGTAAAAGGCTTCAAAGTTTGTAAGGTATTCTGTATCTCTGTTGAACTTTGCATATTCCACTGTATCAGCTTGCCAAAATACGTTATGCTTGTTTCTTAAAAGAATAGGAACGTCAGCATAATCTATCGTTTTTGGATCAAAAACAATAAACACATCCTCCGTATGCTCCGATATGTCTTTAGGGGTTATGAATTTCCCGGAAGAATCACAATTGATTATTTTGTTGATGGCAAGAAGATGCTGCCACCCCTTTTCGTTTTGGGCATAAATTTTGTAAGTGAACGAAATGTCTTTTTTTTCATCTTTTACAGGGACTTCCAACCCAAACACAGGAATGATCCCTACAGATTTGCAAGCGTTCTGAAACTTTAAAGCTCCTGCAAGCGTTCCTTTTTCCACTATACCAAGACGTTCGATTCCTAAGAATTTGGATTTCTTTACCCAATCGGAGTATAGGCTTGTTCCGTTCAGAAGCTCAAACGAACCATGTACACCCAAAAAATTGGAAGAAAGCCCTGCCACTTCGCTTTGCCCTCTCCATTTTACACGATTCAGCTTAGGGTCACGTTCCTGTCCTTTCTCTATAGTGTACCATACGCCACCAAAACGAAAGACATATCCATCGTATTCGGTAGTTTCATTATCCCACCGGAAGTCTTCATCAAAGAAATATCCATCATCATTTGGAGGAAAAAACTCGTATGTCTTTCCATCAAATGACACGGTATAGTTTTCCCTGTCAGAAGTGTATTGTATTGTATTGGAAGAAAGATATTCTTCCAACTCATTAAATAAAGTCTCCATATTGTCTTCTTTTCGTTTTTCTATCGGCAAATATACAACTATTACATACAATAATTGAAGTTTTGCCGATTATAACAATGAATTTAACGTAAATTCATTCTTGTAGAAAGTACACTCTTTATAAATCTTACCCTATTAAAAGGAGTGTCATTTGGTATTACTTCGTAAGACAATCTCTTGTCTATTAAGAATCTCCTTATCTCGCTGTCCCATTTTCTTCTCCTGCTTTCATCGTTCAATCTTTCTCCATCACTTTCAACATTCCAATAGATAGGAAAATAAAAGATAACGGGAAGATAATACTCATTAAGACTTATCAAGTTTGACTGCCGTCTTAATTCATTATCTAACGAAACCGAATAGGGCAGTGTCCTTGTGAAAGTATGAACATCAATAACGCTTCTATCGGAAATATAGTTTTCACCGTGCAGCACTTCAAGATACTTGTCAAATATCGCCCTTTGACTGGGGACAGAATTAAAGGAAGGGTCTATTTCCCCTTCCTTTACAAGTTGTCTTGATATGCTGCCTATTTTGGCGAATCTGGCAAACGATCTGTCCTTTTCGATAAGATCAAAAACAGATGTCTTTCCAACGCAAGAAGCTCCTAAAAAAGTAACAGCACGTACCATAATAGTTACCGGTTGTCACCGTCCCCATGTATTTTATTCTCGGCTTTTCTTTTGGCCAGCTTTTCTACATTTCCCTTTGCAATGGATATTAAAGAATAGTCACCTTTATCTCCTTCAATGTAAACGACAAGGTTCAGTAATCCTTGTAAAATTTGTTCCAAAGCCTTGTGACATGCCTCTTTTCTTTTTTCTGGGAATCCAGCTTTGTAATCATCATCCCGGAAGAATTTCTTTACATGTCCGCTGATAATGCCTACTTGTTGTAGCAAATAAGAAGGGCTTAAACGATAAACATCCTCGTCATTCAGTTTTAAAATGATTTCGGGAAATTCCAATTCCGGCAAATCAAGTTCCTGTCTTACCATGGCAACATACCAAAGGACATCTCCTATTTCCCTTATAATTTCCTTTGCTTCGGCTGCGCAATCTACTTTTTCATAAACTTCTGCCAGTTCATCGGTAAGACCCATTATCACATACGGAATAGCTACCTCTTTTGGATAGCAAGCTGTTGAAGCTGCGTGAGCTTCATACTCTTTAAAATTCATAGTTCGAAATAATTTATTGATTTATAATAATTTACCATCAAAACACATCACAAGTTTCTGTATCTTGATTTCTGAATATTTTACATTTTTCTTCTTTTTGCCTATCTGAATGCAAACCGTCTGATCCTTCATGTTGTTTCCCAATACAGAATATTCATTGTCTTTATAAATGACAACCTGATTCTTCCCAAGCAAATGAACAACGTCCCAATACCACTGTGAAGCACGCTTTTTCTTATCATTACTATACTGGAAATTGGGAAGTCCGAAAGGATTCAAGAACTCGTTCTCATAAAAGTTCAAAAACTCTTCCGTTGACATAAAAATAGAAGGTTTGAAGTGACGTTTGGAAAGAAGCTCTATCCTTTCCTTTTTGAACTCTGCTATATCAGAAGCCATCTTGACAAATTCCGGACGATCAAAAATAAGGCTTCTTACTTTGTTTGTAAGGTATTCCAATTGAAGTGCCTTCAAATATTCGTCTACCGACAATTCTCTGCTTTTTTCCATGATGATATATGATTTTTGACAAAGTTAGCTTTTACACCCATAACTTCTTGATTTTAGACACATAAAAATTAATAGGATCATAGAGATTATTCAACACATCATCTAAATAATTCATATCCATATCACCAGGATCAATACCCGATTTATAAAGATAGGCTATCTTTGTGTTGAATTTCTTTCCCAGCATAAGCCCTGCACTTTTTGATTCCTCTACAGTTGCATCATCATACATAAGGATCACATTCTTGATACCTTTCCTTTCCAAGTAGGAGATTTGTTCCTTGCTGATGCTGTTTCCAAACGTAAAAACACATTTCAAACTGTTGCAATCCCAAAGCTGCAAAAGGTTGTCTATTCCTACCTTGTCAAACAACCCCTCCACTATGATAACATCTTTGACCGAAGAAGAAAGCTCATCAAAGCCTCCCAGTATCTTCGTGAAGTTCGTTCCTATGCTGTTTTCGTATCTTAAATGAGGCTTAGTTCCTGTTTCCTTTGCCCTTTCCAAATCCTTTTTATGCCATTCTTTAGAATACCTACTCCTTCCAAGCCATCCTACCAGCTTACCATCCATCTTCATTTTGAAAATGATATAGTTTCGCAAGTTCTTTTCAAGAACGGAATTTGTTTCGGAAGGTTCAAAAAGATCGTAATGGTATTTCTTAAAACCCCTTCCATCAAGATAACTGTCTGATAATATTCTTTTAAGACGGAAAGGAAGTTTCGGAATAGGAAGTTCTTCTTCCTCGTTTTCCTCTTTCTCATCTTTCAAAGGAGTAAGTTTTGTGTTTATGGAATTTTGATATTCCATCCGTATAAGATCTTTTCTTCCTACCTTTTCCAGAAAATCCTTGAAAGATGCTTTTGTTCCACATTTCCAGCAATGGAAAACTCCCCCGTGCACATCTATCTTGACACCCCATTTCTTTTCCTTCCCACAATAGGGGCAAGGCATCCCTTTATTTGAAAGCCACCCTTGCGAACCGAATATTCTAAGTCCGAACACAGCCTTTACTTCTTCTTCGTCAATCCGTATCACATCACTAAAATTTTAGGTTATTCTTTTTAAATGCTTTCCATCTTTTGTTCGTCAGACTTTTTCTTCCTTGCCGTCTTTTTCGCTTCCTTTCTTTCGGATATTTGATTGTACATCTCCATTGTCCGTCCCCTGTGATAGAACCTGCGCTTGTCGTAATTGGTAGCAATCGTTATCACTTCTTGACTTTCTTTGTAGTCACGCAATTTGTCCACATAGATACGTGCCGTGCCGTTGGACTTTTCCTCTATTGTCATATTTAGCGTAAACACAAAGGAAAAAGGTTTTACAAGTGTCTTGTCTCCTTCCGTATAGGAACGGTCTATTACTTTGTCAGGATTGTTCCATACTTCAAAAGGCACATCACTTGTTTGTGTTGCTGTGATAATAGGAGCTTCAATCTCGTCGGCAAGGTTCTTTAGAAGCTGCGCACAAGTCTGTAGCTTTTCTTTCTTATGTTCGGGATCACTGTCTATCTTTTTGGAAATGCCGGTCTTTGCCAAGTCCAATGAGTCCAAAATGACCAATCCCGGGAAACGCCCGTGTGTATTGAAATAATCGTAGCATAACTGCCTTACATCGCTCATAGAAGCCTGTCCGAACTTCTTGAAACCATACACCTCTATATCCGAACCGGCTTCCTTGATTTCTTCAATCGCCTTTTCAATCTTTTTCTTATCGTTGGGATCAATGTTACCTGATTTGATATTGGAATAGGACTGGTTTGACCAAAGCTGATCATATATCTGCATACAGGCTTTAACACCACCTTCCAACTGAATATGAAGAACCGGAACACCTCTAAGAGCAGCAGAGTAACCATGCCATTTTAATACACTGCTCTTCCCGACCCCAGACCTTGCAATCCAAAGCGTTGTGTCACCTATTTCCATGCCACCGAAAGATACATCGTCCAACCTGTCGATTCCAAAAGGAATTTTTACTGGCTTCTCCGTTATCGTAGCAGCTTCCATGCGTCTTTCAAGCATACGTTGTTGGAAACCTCCGAAAACAGACTGAAAACCCCCTGATTTGGAGCGAAAGGACATCTCCACAATCCTTTGCGATTCTTCCGCGTTCACACGGATAGCTTCTTCCTTCTTTCCTTCTTCGTAAAGGTCATGTACCCTTTTGGAAAGAAGCTCGAACTCCGTCTCTTTCACAAACGATTGAAGTTGGTCTATTGCTATTTCTCTGTCTATCAAATTGGCTTTTTTTATTTCCTTTGCAGCATCCAACACAAAGTCATTGTCAGAAAATTTTTGACAGATAGCACCAAGCGCGGGAAGTTTCCCTTTTTCTCTATATTGATCAACAGCTTCTCTTAGTATGAATTTGTACCCAGACCATTCTTTAGGGATCAATTCATATTTCAGATGCTCCGAAGCTATACACATTATGACTTCATCCGAAAACATCAATTTAAATATTTCGGACATAAAGCCAGGATTCAATTTATTCATGATACTAAATTTTATACCAAATTAATGCTAAATCCACTGCTTTCACCTTCTTCACGTAAAGTGTTGAGAGCCAGAAAATTGCTCATTACGATATCATCATGTCCTGAACTTGCTTCTAGTTTTCCTTTATCGCTTCTGAAAGTAATAGAAGCAAATTCACTGAACATCATTTCTACCTTTTCTCTTGTCTCACCCTCCTTATAAGGAACTTTTATCTGCCCTCTTTCAAACATGGCAGACAAAGAAGGAAGTCCGGTGTACAAGTCCTTCTTGTTTCCTTCTGTAGTGGTAAATTGTTCGATATTAGTAAGCCCTCTTTCTCTTGCAAGTGCAGACAATATTCCTTGAAATCCGTTAGCTTCGCACACAATTTTGGTAGGTTTGTATAAACGATTGAAAAGAACAATCTTGTCCACCTGTTCATTGTGAGACATACCTTTTGCACGGAAATAGTTTATAAGATAATAATTGCCTGAAAAGTCGACTCCCCAAACAGAATATACGGTATAGTCAGCACCAATATTACCAGAGACGGCAAAGTCACACCCCACTACCACCCTTTGAAGTTCGAACGGATAAAACTCTATACTGTCCGCAAAAGAAATCTTATCCATGCCGGTAGTTGCCCTTCTAAGATATTCATATGGGAAAATAGTTGAGTTGTCCGAAATAGGAATCACAAGGTACTCTCGTGCAAACACAATAGAACCAAGCTCTGTTCTTTTCCTTTTTATATCTTCAAACATATACCTGTCAGGAGCAAGAGGACGTCCATCCGGGAATATGATAGGATATTCGAACAGATAAAAACGCTTATCTCCCTTAATGACATTGTACAATTCGTTAGGAGCAGTAGAATAAGGTGTACCGGACACAATCAGATATCCGTAAGGCTCAACAATAGGAGTAATAGTCCCTCTAAATGTTTCCTTTAGCTTTTCTCTTTGCTCATCACTGTAAAGAGAACTTTCATCTGGCATATCATCTATGATTGCTGCTCCAACGTGCAAACCACGAATAAACCCATCCTTACCACGAACATGAAGAATCGCACCATTTTCACCTTCTATTGCCGTCTCTCCAAGTTTAGCCTTACCGTTCGGATCAAGTTTTTCTTTTAATATATCATTGGTGGATATTTCCTCTATGATCTTGTTCACATGTACTTTTGCAAGTGTCATTGTATTTGTGATCATAGCGGTTTCCTTCCGGTTCTTATTGTCTATCGTATCCCCTCCGTACAACATAGGACGTGTATAGGAGTATAACCTCCATAAAGGGAATGCGTAACACCACTCGAAGCTGTTGTGCGTTACTGTGCCGTCAGCGAGCAAAAACTTATGATCTCCATCACAAGCAAAACCGTAATACTCACCTTCATCCAGTAAGGTTATAAAGATTTCCGTTTTCTTGAATTTCCCATCTCTTGAAACTCTGTAACCTTCATATTTAGTGCCTCTCCTTTGGTTCATTTCGGCGATTTCAACAGGAATATAAGTGCCGTCAGCAAGACAAAGAATGTGTCCTTCGCTTACTATATAGCTATCTCCACCTTTCTGTCTTACTTCGTACATATAGGTTTCTCCGTGATGCAGTTCCAAGACATTGCGAGATTTCAAATCTTGTCCCATCACCTTGTCACCTACTCTTATATCCTGGACTTTTTTTAACGAACCATCTGCCATAACTATCAAAGTATCAGGAGCTTCGCACTTTCCACTACTTCGCGAACACAAATAACTACTCCAAGGAAATAGCTGCGTAAGATTCCCCCATTCCAAGTTTCGCCATCCCATATTGAAATTAGAAAGGACTGTCGCCTTGAAATAATTAAAAGACAGAATCCTTAGATTTTCATCCATTGAAGCAAACAGATTGTCCACATACCCCAGCTTTTCCGTGTCAAGCGAACGTCCAAAATTCATGGCATACTCGGTCTGGTTGATTATGGTGTCCAGCATTTTGTCCAAATCCTTTCTGCTGCCGCCCGAAAACAAGGATCGCACAGTAGTGGAAGGAAGTCGGTCTATAATGTCGTCCACTGTCGTAAACAACCTTTTTGACTGTAGCTCGGTAAGTATTCCTCCTTTTGAATTATATATGACTGCCATTTCTACAAAGCAAATTTTTCTCGAAAGGGATTTCGCGCAGATGAAGTTCCACCGTCAGATACACCTTCTCCCCTTAACTTTTTTACAAAATTGATCATCAAAAGCGCATTAGCATAGGTATCATCGCCTGCGCGGTGTGCGTTCACTAAATCAATACCTTCTTTTTCGCAAACGGTATGAAGCTGATAGTTTTCCAATTCCGGGTATGACATGTGTGCCATTTGCATTGTATCGATAGAAAACTTTACATACTTCTTTAAATCATCCCCCATGAACTTGAAGAAGTTCTCCAAAAAGGCATTATCAAACCCTACTATGTTATGACCGCATAATGTACACATTTGTCTGGGGTTCTTGTACTTCTTAAAAAGTGCCTGACATTTCTTGAATATATCCTTTAGAGGTATAGCCTTTTCCTTTTGGATTGTTTCTGTTATCCCATGTATCGCTTCTGCTTCTGAAGAATAGATAAGACCTTCTTTGTAATCACGCGGGAATATCATAGACAGTTCGTCGCAAACTTCCAATTTCTCCATATCTATGACAACAAAGGCAACCTCTATCGCCGCAATAACATCAAAAGCCGGTTTTTCTGCGGAAAGAATACCACCTGACTCAATGTCGTAGCATATTATGTATTTACTCGAGCTTTTCATCGCTACATCATTATTTGCTTACCATAAACTCTTGCTGTTTCAAACTCTGCCATACAACCTTTTGATGTTGCCCAATCAAAAACAAAATAAACGGCATCACACTCTAAAAGAGCTTTAATGCTCTCTCCCATGTAATAGGAATAGGGCTTATCCGGTTCACTACAAGCGTCAAAAGGTGTTATCACTTCATATCCCTTTTCTTCGAGCCATTTCTTGACTTGATTTGCGTATTTCTTCGTTTCTTCCAAATCATGCCCTGTTATAGGCAAGCTAACATACACTTTTGTTTTCATCTTCTAAATTTTTGTCTATTTGTATCTCTTACAAGCTGCCAAAGTCTTACATTTCCTCCTTCCGGTACACATGGATCGATATACAGATTTCCTCCACCTATATAAGCAGGAACATTCCCTGTCGTGCTATAAGCTCTAATATCCCACAGAGTGAATTTCTTACCATTTCTTTTCGAAAAATGTTGATTGAAATACTCTGTCATTCCTGTAAGATTCAAATTTTTAGTTAATATTTCCACACTCTATCAGTTTAAAACTAATTTCAGTCTATCAAAATCACGAGAACAATCATCCTCGTTTTCGTATCGTATATGGATATTTTTGTAGGGGTTGTCCTTCAAATTGACAGCATCCGGCATTTCATTTATGATTATTTCCGGCATCCCCTCATCCGTATATTTCATTTCAGCAGAGACTATATATATCCTTGTAAGCGCCAGTTTCCCGTTTGAAAAGACAAACAGTCTCTCTTTCTTGAAATAACTCTTTTCGCTCCATTTTGTGTATTCTTCTATGAAATCCGCTACACTTGTGTCACTTGGAAGAGCAATCACCTTCTCCAGTTTCTCTTTGAAAACGTTCATTTTCATATCCCCAAGCAATTCGGAAATAGAAGTAAGAAGCAATTCCATGTTTTTATTCAATCGCATTTCCATCCTCCCCTATTTCAATTAATGTGTTCCATTCTCTAAGAACAAACCTTTTGCGGTTGTTCTCTGCTTCTACCACTAACATCGTCCCATCTTCCACAGGGTAGGAATCAATCACTTCCCCTTCGAAGTAGTTTCCTTCTTTCGTCCAACATACTTTCATGGTATCAAAATTTTATAAATTGCACATTTCGCTTTTGACTTTCCTAATATAGTTCTTAGAAACCTTTCCTCTATGAAGGATAATCGCCCTATCAATGTTCTTGTTTGGGTTGTAATGTTGTTGGTAAATTTCAAACATCTCTCTTGCTTTCAAAGGGTCGAACCTGTCGTTATAGGAGTAAGTTCTCTTTCCTTTGATACGGTTCACTTCATCCACATAAATTTTCAACATTTGAAATCTGCCGGAAGCTGAACTTTTAGGATTTCTTGCACTATCGTCACAACCTGATTCAACCATGCAAATAGCATGAACCAATCTTTCCCAAACCACCCTGTCCATCGCGTCTTTCTTGTTACTGATAGCAGAAACTCTAATATCAGAAACAAGTAACGGGCATAAAGATAATATTGATACGGCGATTACTTTCCTCATAAAATTTCCCTTTCTCCAAATTCATGTAGCCTGTGGCAAGCAGAACAAAGAAGCTCAATGTTATTTTTGTCCATTTTCAAATCCGGTCTTGCTCCTCGTGATCGTATGTGTGAAAAGAAAATGGCTTTCGGTTCATCTCCCAAAGGCTTTCCACATTTCGCGCATACATGTTCTCTTTCTTCCCATATTTCCATGAATAGGGTTTTAAGATCACCTCTCCTTTCTTTCCCTATTTTCTTGTCGCATTCCTTACAGAGCCACTTCATCCTATTGTAGATGTAATGATTTTCACCACATCTTTTACAAGGACGATATTCGTATTTCTCCTTCTTTTTCAGCACGTTACTCAAACTTATAGCTTTTAATTCTTTCAATCTGATTTTCAAGATACTGAACTCTCTTATCAACCGTTGCGTTAATAGCTTTCTTTGCTTCTTCTTTTGTGAAAAACACATCTCTGCCAATTTTAGCCATTTCACGTTCTCCTTCCGGGATGATATACTCCAGACCTCTGAAAGTAGTTGTTTCCCATTTTTTTTACTTCTTTAATTTCACCTGTCATAAGTGCTGAACGCACGTCATACATTACTTTTCTTCCATAACAATTTAAACTTTGTATTCTGTTAAACCTATCTATTAATTCACACACATAGTCCATCTTTTTCTCACTTTCCTTACTCGAAAGATAGATAAACCCGAAACTCCTTACAAACTTAGGGTTTCCAAACCATCCGTACCTTACGATCAAAAGCTCTGCTCTTTTCGTATCGTAAAAACAAGGGACAATTTTAACTTCAAGTTCCTTTCTTCTTTTTCTCATCTGTCCTTATATTTTTCTTCACACAATTTTATATACCTGCATCCTTTGCATTTCTTTTCATGATACAAAAACCCATCATAGCTTTCACAAAGGATGTATCCTCTCGGAGAATCAAAATAAAGCTGTCTTTCTTTATCCAAATAGGAATCAGACAAGGCTTCTTCTTTCTGGATAGGGTTTCTAAGGTCGTATTCCATAACGAATTTAGAGGTAAACCACATATCCTTTTGTGTTCGTTTTCTCCATCTTTCAATAGCTGCTTTCCCTATCACATTAGGAAGAGGAATAATACTCAATTTCGACACCGACAAAATAAAAACCTGCCTATTAAATTGAAAAGTAAGATAGTTCCAAAGATTCTCCACTATTTCATTTTCAAGAAAATCTTTTATCCTTTCCCTGTCCTTTCTTTTTGCATGAAACTCATACTTCGGGTTGTTTGTCAGTTTCCCCTGTAAGTATTCATAAATCGTTTCAAATTCTTCTCGTCTTGTCATTGCTGTCGAAATTAGATTATAAAATCATTGCATACAAAAGTTGTATATTTTAAGTGATAAAAGAAGGGGAAGTTTTTGTTCCCCTGTCTCGCTGACAAAACTACAACTTTTTGTAACTATTCCCAAACCAAATTAATGTTAAAAATCTCATCGGTCTCTTTTTCAACCTTCTTATAGCGGTTTTGGGTGTTCGTATCTCTCTCTGCCACATTGTTATAGTCTTCTCGAATAATTTTTCCATCAAGTACCCGTGAGAACCACAAACAAATTTCAGCATCCGATTCAATGTCACCCAATGTAACTTTATCGTCTTCTGTTGCATCATAAAATTGAATCCAATAGGGCTTCTCATAAATAGAAGATGTCCTTGGTGTAACCGGATTATCGTTTTCATCCTTGTTCATTCCTATTGCTCCTACCATGACTTTACCATACGGATTCTCCGTTACAGCAGAAAACCACATATTGACGTTTTTAAGCGTTTCTGCGCCCTCATTTTTCAGAATAAGTGCAATGTATTGCTCACGAGGATTTGAAGCCAAATTAAGGCTTATTTCATCAAATAAATTGCTAAACATGTCATTGGGTACAGGGGTGGATGATTTGTACCCACCCAAAGAATCGGAAATCTTAGTTTGTTGATTATTGTACCCTGCGCTTGTCGTGTAATAAAACCTTAACATATCCTTGTTATTTGGAAGTTGACATAAAAATATTTCCCAGCGACCAATACTCACTTTTCACTTCGTTGTAAACCGATACCGATCCACCTGAATTTTGAACACGTGCAATGTAATATTCATCTACTTCTTTTTCAGGAGGTGTGGAAAGACTTACTTCCGGTACTAAAGAAATAACATAATCGTCATAAGTGTACAAACCGTTTCGCTGCTCGGAAGTCAATACACCTCCCAAAGGAAGTGTCCCAAGCACAATAGCTCTTAAATTCGATTCCGCTACAAATGTAGTTGCGGATGTAAGAAGTAAGTTTTGGCTGTCAATTATGTTTACAATCTGATAAACGCCATTATTCAAAGGAACAGAACCGTCTTGTTTTTCAAACCGGATAGAGACGGGGGTTGATGAAGATTGACCTCTTACCTTACCTGTAAAATCCACAGAACCGGAAACGATACCTTGTGAGTTTACGCTTACATATCCCTTTTCGTAATTTCTTGTTTTATATGCAATCTTCACCCAATAGAAATTGCTGTCATTCGGCACAACGATGTTGTCTTCTACATTGATATCTATAAAGTTCCCGGCACTGGTAAGAGCCATCCCAGGAAGTACCTTAATAGTGCCAGAGTTTGTTCCTGTTTCCACTTTAAAAGGTTCTATAAGATTTTCATCTTCTACTGGTTTGTTAACTGTATTAGGATTGATCTTAGACGGGTCATTCGTAATCATCCCAAAGGAATAAGATGCCTGTAGCACCGCCTTCATAAGCGGTGCTGTAGCAAAGAAAGAAATCATATTTGAAAGTTCTTCTTTCTCTAAAAAAACATTTCTACTAACATTTAACTTGCTCATACTCAATATTTTAATTATTTTTGACTTACTATTTCCATCCACTTGGAACACCCTCGCAATTTGTGCCTGTAAAAGTCTGACTATGACTTGTTACGTTATTGTTCCCAGACTCCGTTATCTTTACATAATTGGATGATCCTGTAAGGATTTGAATAACAGGGACAGTTCCAAGTTTCGAGCAACCATAAAACATTCTGTCCATATTAACCTTTCCTACGCCTGCCACTGACCTATCATATAGGGATGTGTATGAAACCGCATAAGTCTGTTCTGTTCCTAAAGAAAGATTTGTACAGTTTGCAAACATTTCAGTGCAATTCAAATTACCACTGATATTCTCAAAATTGGTATTATTAAACTGATTTCCTATATCCACATTCACAGGTCGTGCAGATGTTCCTGGTTGTCCTACATAATTCCCTGTTCTTCCAAAAGAAGTAAGTGACGTGCATCCTGCAAAGCATCTCCTAAGATTGGTAAGTGTCGTAAGATCATTAAAGAACTTAGCGGGAATTTGTTTCACACCCGTGTTCTCAAACATACTTTCTGCATTCTGCAACTTTCCATTCTTCATATCAAAAGAAGATATATCAGATAAATTCCTACAATTCGCAAACATTCTTGAAGCGTTTGTTACACTTGACGGAAGTCCCTGTCCATAAGGAATAGACAAATAAGTACAATCCTCAAACAATGACTGCATATTTGTTGCCTTCGAAGAGTAAGAAAACATAGCGGTAGACCAGCCGTCGACAAGACTTGTACAACCGACAAAGCAACCAACAAAAGAAACAATGTTTGTGCAATATCTGAACCATAATACCGGAAGTTCGGTTATGGCTGTGCAGCCTTGAAATGTATATTGCATATACTGTGCATTCGTTGAATTGCTAAATGGAGAACTTGTAGCTGATTGACCTCCTGTATTTTTCAAAGCCGTACATTCAAAAAATACAGCATGGAAATCTTCTGTGCCACCTCCCCTTCCAAAAGTACCATTGCCAACGCATGAAGTCAAACTCTTACAACTTCTAAACAAGGAAGAATGATAAACACATGAAGTAGGAACAAGTTGACCACTCGGGAGACTTGTAACCCCACTGCTCCAGAAAGCACCCGCACAAGAATTACCTGTCATTTTGGTAAACAAACCAGAAGGAATAGACCTAAGACTTGTGCAATCTCTAAACCAACAGATAACACCCCCTGAAATAGAAGGAATTGTGTTTGTTGCAATCGATGAAAGAATTGTACATCCTCTAAAGGCAGAATGGTTGCCGCCGGCAGCGTCCACATTATAAGTGCCAGAACTTCCCTGAATAGAAAATGATTCGGGCCACTGTTTGATTGCAGTAGCTCTTGTATGATTTCTGAAATTGGCATACACAGTAGAAGGGTTACTTGTATTTCTACTTCCGCCTTGTACCCTTACTTCTCTCCCCACTATTTCATAAACGCCATCTGATACAGATGGCGTTTGAGGCGATCCGCTATAAGAAACGATAAGAGCTTTCCAAAGATAAAGGTAAATACTGCTCCCTCCTGCGTTCGTTGATTCATCCCCTGTCCCTACACATTCCGAATCCGTAGCGGAAGCATACACATAACCTCCAGAAGGAGAAGAAACCGTTATCCTACCACTTCCATTTGTCTGATCTGTACCACTGTAATAAGACGATCCGTCAGGCGCGGTAGTTCTTATATTCACGGAAGCATAAGGTTGCAATACATTTTCCTTTCTAAGATAAATATAAGTTGTCGTAAGCTCATAGTCAAGAGTGAAATCTATATACGTGTCAGCTCCCGATATTGCAATATTGTTTTTCGTTTGGGATTGATAATTGTCTGCCGTACAAGTGGCATTATACGACCCTGATTGTATTCCAGTAAGTGTAAGCTGTCCTTGTGAATTGGTGTATCCACTCTTTCCTCCATAAGTTACGTAAGCTCGATTAATATTATACCCATTTCGGGATTTCACTGTAATATGAGCACTGTAAGTCTTGTTAGAAATACCTACCCTTTGTTGTGGCATTGATTCCTGATTAACTGTGACAGAACCTTCCGTAGGCTGATAGTCATAAACGGAAACTTCATATCTGTAAGTTTTCCCCATCTGCATCGTAAAGGTCGTTGTACCGTCCGCCCCTGTATTTTGCGCACTAAGTCCTTCTGGTTTTACAGAAGCTCCTGAAACTGGAAGCCCTGTATCGGAATTATAAACATAGAACTGCACTCTCGTTTCTTTTCTTGGCATTGCAACATTCACCGTCTTTGGAAGGTCATTTGGTTGCACAACCCCTGTCTGATCACTGAAATATTGCTTCGAAGCCACCCAATCATAACGCATTCTCGGAACAGAGAATTTGATCTGTCCGTTATTAGTCAGACCTGTTTGTTCTCCTGCACCTCCTTGATTAAGTGTTATTCTTGTACCGTTGGAAATGATACCGTTATCCTCTGTTACAACAAATGTAAGATCATATAAAGTTTGATCCATATAAATGCTCACCACTTGATCATTTCCATTTACAGTAAATTGCTGCTCTCTGTCCTCATATTCCTCATAGGATGCTATGACAGTGTATTGTCCATTGGGAAGTTCCAACACAACACCAGAAGAATCTTCCTGCACAAAATCCTTATCGTTTACTTTCACTTTCGCACCTTCAACGACTGTTCCTCCTGCGCCATACACCTTGATAGTAGTCTTATAGGTAAGCTGTTTCAAGTCTATCGTAAGGTTCGAATTATTATAAAACTCATAGTTTTCCACATATACCCGTTGATGATTGTTGTCGTAAAATACATCATAAGAATATTTTCCTCCCAACACTCCTTCAAAAACAGCCTGCCCATTGTCAGAAGTCTGTTTTGTCAAACCTGCAAATCTTACGGTAGCTCCATTTAAAGGCTTTTTCTCTCCCGTAAAGGTGTTGTAATCATTTACAGTAAACGTCATGTTAAAAGTAGGCATAGGATTGAAGCTCACTTGTATATCCTTATTACTGTCCACAACAACATCCCCATTTACAGGAATCCAGTTTTGCTTTTCAACAAGATAAGTGTAATCGCCTCCCAATATATTCGTGAATGTCACTTTCCCATTCGTGCCCGTTCTTTTGCTTTCCGAATAAGCGACAGTATCCTCTGTTGCCAGTCTGTCCTTTGCGGTAAGTGTCACATTTGCACCTTCCACTGCGCCAGTAGATGAATTTGTCACCGTAAATGTAATCGTATATCTTGGTATCAATATAAGCGTTACAGGTTCGGATTGATCGTCTTGTACATTGATGTTCTTACTTATGGTATAATAATCCGTCTTGCTTACAGTATAAGGGTATAAACCAGGAAAAGCCATAAATATGGCATTACCAGAAGAATCCGTATATTTAAATTCACCATTAAAAGTAACAAGGGCATTTTGTATAGGTCTTTCGCCTTCATCCCTTACAACGAACGTGACTTTTCTTTCATACACATCTCCTTGCATTTGAATATATTCCACCTGCGTTTCTTCATCGTCTTCCAATACCTGAAACAATCTATCTTCTATATTCATGAACAAAGACTTCTCCACATCAATAGAATAGTCACCAGGATAAAGTACAATAGATGCTTCCCCGTTTCTGTCCGTCACAAGACGTTTGTCTAAAATGGAAATAGAAGCTCCTTCTATGTAAGCTCCCCTATCCGACAATACTTTGAAAATAACATTCTTCTCTTTCAAAGGCTGAATATCCTCACTACCCATTATGTTTTTGTAGGTAACAAGGTAATCTTCTGTAAATCCTTTTACTCCTTCCTCGCTTGTAAGGGAATTATTAAGATAATAAGCAGCTATCACGTCCTTTTCCCCTAAATTACCTTGATAGAATGGAAGGAAAAGCGGTTTTATCTTTATATCATAAATATACACGGAAGAGGAAGGATTTGACCTGTCTTGCGAAAGACTTAATGACAAGAATTTCATTCCGTCTTTCATTTGAAGCCCTCTCCCTTTCGAGAAATTAAGCTCTAACTGCTTCGCGTATGCCCTGTTCTTTCTCGATAGAATTGCCCGGCATTCATAATACACTCCAGCTACAGGAAGTTCCAGGATTCCTTTACTGCCGGAAACAAAATTGTTGCTCTCTGCACTTCCATAAGATTCCTTACATATCATAGGTTGAACGGCTTCGTTAAACACTTCCACACCGAATTTCAAATTTTGGTTGCTTGTGGAAGATGTTTTAACCTTAAAAGAAATCTGATAAGAAAGATTTTCTGAAATAGGAAGGAGCTTCGTTTTGTCAATTTCAGAAGAAATACCCACCAAAGCATTTCCAACGAAAGTCATTACCTGTATAGGAGTGCCATTGTTGTCTATATCATCCACAATAACAACACCTGTAGGGTTCACAAGTGGATAGGCATTCAAATCTTTTACGCTTTCCGTTGTCTCATATCCTTTTGTAACGTTTAGAACTGTGTCTGTCCTGTTCCATGTAGGAGAGCTATGCCCCATTGTCCATCCAGTATCACGAGACATCAAAAGAGCAAATATAAACTCATCCTCCGTCTTATATCTAATAAGACGGAGAAGCTCCCCAAGTATCACGCCTTCCTTGTTTACAATATCAAGTGTTCCTCTTTTTCTATATTCCTTCACATAATTATTGAACAGATATTTCATCTGTTCAAGTGTGTTCACTTCGTCTGTCACAAGTCCTCTGTTTTCAATAAAAAGCTCAAACAGAATCTTGTTTGTGTCAATCTCATTGTATTGCTTAGCATATAAAACAACAAGCGCAAAGATATGACAGACTGTTTCCCAATACGCCTTAAAATCCTCTCCGTCCTTCTTTATAAAAGTAGGAAGAATGCCGGGAGAAGATACCTTTTCAAGTACATTCTCCGCCCATTCCATTACAGCAGGATCGTTTTCTTCGAAGAACCGTTTGAACACGGTCTTATTGTAGATTTCCTGTGACATCCTTAGCTTATTAATAATTAAACTTTCTCAACATATAATCCAACAAGGGCTGATAAATCATGTGTAAGAGGTTGTTCACTATTTCTTGTACATTTATATTTTATACCATTTTGGATATAGTATTTATCTTTAAATATTTCCATAGGTGGAATATAGATGATAGGATCTTCAATAGTACCTTTATGTTCTTCATCTACTACTTTCCACAAGCTTGCAGTAGCCATAGAAGGTTTCCAGTTATCCTGAGTAGTATGTTCTTTTATACATTCCCAAAGGACATCTTCAACTCGGTATCGTTCGCCGGTTTTGACGTTTATTCCGGTTTCCCATTCGGGGTATCGATCTTTGACCTGTAATGCTTCACCGGGAGTAAGATCATATGTATTGATTTCTTTAATAATCTCTTCATCAAGAATATTCAAAGCTAAGATACGACTAAAGTCTCTATTAATTACAGGTTTTTCTTCTGTACTAGTCCATTCTTCACTATTTAACATTTCAATAAAAGTTGGATCACTAAATGAATATCTTGGAAATGATTCATCTTCGAAAGGTACTAACATTTCTTCATGTAGAATAACTTTACTCTGATCTATACTTGTTCTCATTTCGGGCAGTATTTCAATACCATGTGATTTTGCCCATAATAAATCTACTATTGCGTACACCATAATTATTTTGCTTTTAAAGTTTGTAAATAGTTATATGCTTTGATACATTCGTCTTTGGATAAAGTACTACTATAAATTCCAGCTAATTTAGTTGCCGACTCAGCAAATTGAGTACTTCCATCAAAGCCTAAATTTACCATTGCATAATTTGATGATATATTGCCAGGCACAATATTGTATTCATTCCAATTTTCATCATATACTTTACCCTCTGAAGTTACGGCTCTCACTACATTTGATGGTATCAAGGTTTTATTTCCCTTTAATACGACATGCACACCACTACCTTGAAGATTTCGGATTCTAACCTTTGATGATAAATCAAAACCACAATAAGATATCTTTTTAACGGGGAATTTAAAATCTAATATAACAGTAAAGTTTTCGCCAAATTTAAACTGTTTACTAACCGCTTTATCATCCACCCCATCAGTAACCAGGTATCCTTCGTATTCGGGGATTTGCTCTATGGTGACAACATGATCAGGATCAAAATCTTCTGCAAATTCTACAAGCAATTGTCTAATTTGAGATGCGGGTTTATTTAACATGTGTATCCCATCTGTTGTTATATCTATGTATCCTGTTGTACCAATCCACCCCCATTTAAATTTTACACCATCCTTTAATCCTGTTACTTTGACTTTTATATCATAGCTTAAATCATTTTGTTTTGGTGCAATTATTAAATTGTGATCCCCTAATGCAAACTTTGAAAAAGACAAACTATATTTAGACGAATGCTGAACTGATGGATATAATTCAAATGGAGTTTTATACAACCCATACCCACTCCCTTCTGCAAACCCAAAATTCGACAGTACAAGATCATTACCATTGCCCGTAATGTTGGCAATAGTAGCACGATCTTCGTCCTCGTTGGTTTTGCCTACCACTGTCCATGCTTGGTCGGGGAAGAGCCAGGGATAGGTTTTAACAAAGTAGTCTTTGATCTTGGTCAGTTCTTCTTCGGTGGCATCGTGGTCGAGAAATACAAGTTCCCAGATAGCAACATTGGCAAATAAAGACCCTCCTCTTGAACAAATGAGCAAATAAGGGCCGCCTGTATCATTACCACTTGCTATATCAACTCCATTATAGTTATTTGATGTTTGGCAAAGTAATACATTATTTTCATTTACGTTTATTACTGGCATATTTCCGAAAGACAGAGTTCTTGTCTTCTTCGGATTAGTATTATTGTATTTTATTTCACAACCAAATGCTCCCCATGCTCCCCATGCTTTAGTCTCCAGCCTCGGTTTTTTTAAATTCGCGACAAGAACCTCATTGTCTGTTTTATTTTCTGGTGTCAACCACTTTCTCAACGCCACAACCGTATATCCCTTTTCCTTAGTCAGAATAGGGAAGTTATCACAGGTACCGTAATCGTCTACTCCGTCAAAGACGAGTGCGCCGAGATAAACATCACTAATACCTGAACCCTCCTTCCAAGCGAAATTCTTCATTTGTAAATCATGCCCATTACCCGTCTTATCAACCCATACGGGATTGGCAGCCATCTGTTCATTAGTGAGACCTAATGCTGAATACCTTGCAATCATACCAGGAATAGATGGAAAAGGAGCTACTCCACCCCCTCCCCTAAATCTCCTAAAAGGAATTGCATTAATATTTCCTATTAAATTCATTGTCAATTCCTTTCCTTAAAAACCTATACTAAGATTGGTTGCCGTTGTCCCTTCTTTCAAAATCTTCTGAACCATGTACATAAGAGGTGACCCCAAATTTGCGTTCACTTCCGCTTCTGAAATGGTGTATTCCATTCCACCTGTCAAGATTACTTTAATTGTTCCTTCTGAAAGAGGGACGATTATAAACGGAACTTCTTGTCCGTTTTGATCGGTCAGAACAATATCTTCGTTAATATCAGATAAGTTCCATGCACTGCTGATTAAAGAAGGTGCAGCTTCACCATTAGTAGTTATCAGCTTATTGGAATTAGCTGTTACTGTTCTTTTGATTATATCCATTGCAATGAAAATTTTTAAATTTGATTTATCTAAGTAAGTACTTGTCACAAAGATAATCTTTTCTCAACAAACACGGTAAGTTTGTACCTCTTTTATAATCAAAGCAAAAAAAGGAGAGCAATTAAAACTCTCCCTTTAGTTTATTGAATAGGTTCATTGTGGTAGTATATACAAAATATACCTTCTCCTGGTTTCGTAATATTTCCCGCATCATCATCTGCCGGAGAACATTGTTGTCCAGAGCCATACCCAGCAATTCTTGTCTTTCCTCCGTCTGAAGAAGTGAAATAAGAATCACCATACCCTGCACCTCCCCATGAAAACGCACCAGTTCTTTGTCCAGATAGAGTGTTCAGATATCCCAGTTCACCTTTACTTGTGCCTCCAAAAATAGATTGGACAGGAATAACAACTGAGGATTGAATAGGTTTAGTCACTTTTCCCAAAACAGTATCTTCATAAGAACTTTTAAATCCATATTTACCATCTCCACCTGGTGCACCGTCTGGTTGTATTCTTAGGCCTGTAGAAGAATAAGTTTCTTCTTTTGCGTTTTGGCTTCCCGGACTTCCACTACAATAGAATGTACCTATCATGTGGGCAGCAAAACCACCGGAACTTTTTGCATTATATACAGAATAATTGCCCAATCTACTTTTTTGTGGCATGGGGCGATCGGCATCATTTTGAGCATTATTTTTCCCATTATAGGCTCTATATTCATAAGTTGTTATTCCTAATCTTATGGAATACTCTGTGCCTTCTGTCCAACTGCCTGTATTTGGTATAGAACTAAATGTAATTTTATTTATTTGGCCATTTGAAATATCCGACATCAATATATTAGGAATATACACAATTTGTCCAGTTGTTCCACCCATCAATGCAAATTCATTCCAAGATTGCCAATACTCAAATTTTTCGCCTCCCCTTCCAACTATCAAAAGGGAAACGTATTTGTAAGAAGTATCTAATTGGTAATTGGATTGGTCGCTTGTTATCTGCACCAACTTGTTCAGTTTGGATAAGGTGTATTCCAGATTCACAGTTTGATCGGCTGTTTGTTCGATTACGCCTGTTGTATTGATAGGTTCAAACCCGGCATCTCCTGTAACATTAATAGAATAATTTCCAGCAGGAATCTTGTAAAACGCTGCATTGTTTGAAACATTTGTCGAAGCCTGTTTTTGAACACCATCCGAACCAGTGAAAGTAACGTTGCCACCAGAAGGCAATACCTTTACAACCAGATTATAAAGAGGGATAAGATTCATTTGTACTTGCATTCCTTCACTGTTTACAGTTATTTCCTGTCTCATTTCTTTTGCATTGTTGCTTTCTGCAACATATAGGACATACTTACCATAAACAAGATTTGTAAAGTTACCAGAACCATTTCCACCTATATTAGCTGTTTGCAAAACGGTTGTTCCATCAGACTGTCTCAATTCCAATATAGAAGGTAAAAAGTTTATCGAGCCAACTCTTCTTACCTGAACATTAATAGTATTGTATATCTGCAAAAGGAAGGTGTTAAGCGCAGTTTTCCCGTTTACTTCAACCGTTTCCTCTTTGCTTTCAAATCCATCTTTAGAAAAAGCTACTTTATAGCTTCCGTCTGGCACAAATAAAACGACTGTCCCGTTTTGTGAAGTTGTACCGGAAGCCATCTGCACCCCTCCTTCCTTATTTTCAGTCACAACAACCTGTACGCCGGAAATGTCAGTTGCCCCGTCTAATGTGTTCCTATGGACAACTACTGTAAGCTCACTTCCAGGTTGCAAAGTAACCTCAATTGTTTTCGCTTCATTTAATGCACCGACTTTCCCGTTCTGCGTTACATAACCATCAGCACTGACCTCATAATCATAATCAACGCCTAATGCAGCAGAAATAACAGCTTCTCCATTGTTATTTGTATTCTGCTGATAATTGTTTGATGCAGATGTCATTTTTACAAGAGCGTTCTCGATAGGAATTGCTGGATTAGGCAAAGGAAGAAGAGTAAAAGGTAAAACTATAAAACTGCTATTTTTAACTGGCTGAAGAGATTTTCCATCTTGCCAATAAAGAGCCGCGTTATTAGTAGGCCCAAACTGGGTACATGTTTGAATATATTGGCTCCCCCATAAAGAAAGACCCAACATGCTCAAAATCTCTTCTACTTGTGTTTTGTAAGAATACAAAATATTTACCTCACCAAATGAAGGTAAATAACCACTTTGTCCATTCCCAAACGCATATGTCTTAGCATATTTTGCCGCAAGTGCGTTGTCAATTCCTAAAGCAGATATTATCACATCAGTGTAAATAAACCCATGTGTTGCTTTACTTAAGTTTGAGATTGGTATATCAGAACTTAACAACGGTACATTGGGAATCAAAGTGTCTCGCCCACCAAAAGGATAGCTTTGGGCACTTATGGCTGTCGATACCATGAACGAATTGGTATCGGTTGAAATGCCTATACCACATACAGCAGACACTCCTTTACCAGATGATACCCATTCTTCTTTTGTGTAACGATTATTATCTTTATCGTAAATATATACACCGTTTGGAACAGGATTGTATTCATAGGTACAGAAAGGACGAACTGTATATGAACTACTTTTGGTCGTTCCCCCTTTTGTGCCATTAACCCAACCAAAAATCCAAGCATCATTTGAATTATATTGTGTCGAAGTCCAATATGAACCACTACTCAATGGATCTGAACCGATTGTCGCACTTATTGAAGTGTCGATCTTAACTCTGTTTAATTGAGCTACACCCCACTGCCCACAAGAAGGCAAAAACCAAGAACCCGCACCAAATCCTTCTGTAGAATAAGCTGCGCACTTATGTGCCGCCGTGCTTTCCGTTGGTTTCGCAAGTATGATGTTTTGAGAATTTGTCTTACCTGCAAAATCACAAAGAGCTAAAGATTCATTTGTTTCGGTGACTACATTAGGAATAATGCCGAATGAATTTGTCCAAAAACTGGCAGTCAGATTTTCCAAACCTATGAAGTCAAAATCCTTGCTTCTTACATCAGTAATGACACCGACACAAGTTTTAGTACCGTCCAATTCAGTTGACCATGTTTTGTCACCATACACAAAATCACCAACTTTGGGACGGGAAATAAGTGATGAATCTTGTTTTGAAGTTACCTTAAATGTTACATCTACATTATTTGCAATCAAAATTTCTTTGTTGATGGCAGGTGCGTTTACATTCAACATGCCTGATTGCGCTTCCAAAGGAGAAGGCGGGGTAACTGTATAATCATAGTTCCCATAAAGAACCTTGTCAGCCGGAATATCCGAACTTATTGCCTTTTTGCCATAGAAAGATATTTTGACATTATTTACAGTCTTCCAATCTTCCAAAGTAATATTTACACCTTCTTTTGGCTTTATACTTATATCAAAATATGACCCCCTACTATTGGAGATGTCAAAAGCAAAATTAGATAGCTGGATTCTCTCTATTACACCTTCCTTAAATAAAATCATTGATACTGAACTTCCTGTTTCTGAAATTTCATAACTAATATCAAATTTTTCTGGAATGTTTTCTACAGATATCCCCATATCTATATCACCCAAATTTATTTTAGCAGATTGATCTAACAATCTTCCAAAAGCAAGGATGCCACCTGCATCCGCCCAAAAGAAATAGCCTTCAATATCCTTTGATTTGGGAACAATTTCATTTAAAGTAAATGTCTTGTGATTGCTATCCCATTGCCCCGTTATTTTAGTAAATGTATCTTCAATAAAAAATAACAATTTTGAAACAGTGTCCGATGGTGGCTGTTTGTATTCAGTCATAGGATTTACACAAAATCCTTTAGGGAAATTGGATTTAAATTCTTCCTCAGTCCATGGAACGTCTTGCGTTGGAAGAGTATATACACTGGGTGTGTAAAAATCCAACCCCTCGGAAAAATCCGCATCACTATCTTGTGACCACTCAAACCCGCTACTATCAAACGTCATAGTAGCTACGCCAGATGAATTAGTCGTTCCTTTGTATTTGTTAGATGAATCGCTTTGATCCACCATTTCAACGGCAGCATTCTCAATAGGAGAACTATCATTTTGACTTTTTACAGTAAATGTAACCGTTGAAATTTGAAGCATCTCAACCGTTATGTTCTGATCTCCACCAGCAATTGTAAATTCACCTGTTACATCTTTATAACTGGATTTCTTTGCTGTATAGATATACTGTCCGTTCTTGTAAGTCAAAGTAAGAATGCCGTTAGAAGCAGTAGCTCCACTTGCAACAGGTGTGTCTGGAGATTCTGCCTTGGCAAAACTTATAGCTACATCTTGTGTGGATGGAACAGTCTGGAAAGTAACATTGTATTTTACATAATCAGCCAAATCCAATTCAATGGCGCTTGCGGCGGTTGCCACACTAAATGTTCCGCTTGGCACTTCCACCAGATTAGGATTATCCGTACTTGTAGTAGGAATCTGATATTGATAATCCCCTGTAGGAAGATCAATTGCCGCGATACCCTGACTGTTTGTTACAATGGTTTCAGGAAGTGCCCTTGCGCTACTTTGCCCTACAATTATCTTTACATCCGCCAAAGCAGAATTTCCTACCTTTGTATGGAATGTAACTGTCGCTCCAGGAACAAGTGTTATCTGTACACTTTTTTCAGCTTCTTCGATTCGCACATTTCCTGTCCCGTTTAAAAAACCTGTTTTTGAATAAGCGTAAGTATGCGTTCCTGTGGAAAGATTTATTGTTGCTATACCGTCTTGCCCCGTTGTGATTGTATCATTACCATCAATAGTAATTTCAACGCCTTGTGTGGCTGGTGAAGTTGTAAATGTAGTTTCAAATCCATAAGTCAATTCTATCACTTTCTCCTGATCGGCATCCTGAACACTTCCCACTCCTTCTTCCGGCGAATATCCTGTGAGTGACGCATTCCAATCATAAGCACCGTTTATTACCTGCACAGGATCAGTTGTTCCATCATCTTTTGTTTTAAGACTTACAGTATTTCCACTTAATATGGCCGGTCCACTTACACTGACAGTCACATCTTTTAAGCCTGATTTTCCTGCGGCGGTCACTTTAAAGGTAAGATTCCATATCTTCTTCAATATCTGCGTAAACGTAGCCTCTCCAATTACTTCAAATGAAAGAGTTTCAGTCTTATAGCTGTTCTTCATGAATGAAGCGGTATATTTACCAGCTTTTAGACTGATTATCGCTTCTCCTGACGCATTTGTGGTAACTGTCTTGTCCTCATTTTCTATATCAATAGACACTCCTTGCAAAAGATTGGGCGAAGCCATGTTATCTTTTACTACAAACGTAATATTATATGATATAGGGGTAAGTTGAGCTAATACGTTCTTGTTGCTACCGGAAACTTCCACATTACCTTGTGTCTGAACATAACCTTCCTTCGTTACCGTATAAGGATACTGCCCGTCAGAAAGACGAACCGTTACCAAACCACCCTGCGAAGTCTGATAGTCCTTTTCGTTGATATGAATATTAGCGTTTTCAATTGCAACACCTTCATCTGTCTGTACAGTAAATACAATATCGTATTTCTTGTACTCCATATTTACAGGAAAAGACGGAATATCTGCACTTACAACTTCCAGCTCGCCTAAATAATCGTCCATACCATTGGCAACCACCGTAAACGGATATGTACCATTTTTTAACTGCAAGGACACCTCACCATTATCCTGTGTCTGATAAGACGTTGCATTTATCTCCACTGTAGCCCCCTTAATAGGTTCTTTCAATGGATTTTTTACCGTCATTATGACATTGTAAAGTCTTGCCTTTAAACTTATTACACTACTGTTATCACTGTCAAGAACAGTAACCGAAGAACTGCCGTCATAATATCCCGACTTTGTTACGGTATAAGGATATGTCCCGTTTTGAAGGCTTACAACAGCTTGCCCTCTTTCATTTGTAGGATAAGAAGAGCCATTGATATTTACTGCTGCTCCTTGTGCCGGACTACTGTTATCACTGTCAAGAACAGTGATAACCACATTATAATGTTTCAATACAAGGGTTCTTTGAATAAATGTATCCTGTCCTTCTACGTTGAACGATCCAGTCAAATCATCATATCCCTTTTTCTGCACGGTGTAGCTGTAATTTCCACTCTTTAATTTTATAGTAGCTTGTCCAGAACCGTTTACATTCAATACTCCCGGCTGTCCTTCTATTTTGATTGTAGCTCCTTCTGCCGGATTCCCCTGATTTACCTGCGAAATATTAAATTCCACATTGTATAAAAAGAAATCCATCTCAAAGGTAACGTCCGCATTCTGGTTGTTGACCTTAATTTCCCCCTGTAAAGTATCATACCCTGTCTTTTCGATTGTTACAGGATATTCGCCATTTACAAGTGGCATTTCCGCCTCTCCATGCTGGTTCGTAAGATATTCTCCATTGTTCACCTTTACAATGGCATTCGGTATAAGCTGATTTTCCTTATCCTTTACAATGACAGTAATCGTCCATACCTTAAATTCCAATTCAGGATATACTTCTTTATCTCTACCATCCACAACTACACTGCCGGAATACTCATCATATCCCAACTTTTCAATAGTGTAGGGATAGTTCCCGTTCCTTGCGGACAAAGAAGCCACACCTTGCAAATTGGTAGTGGTTGTTCTGTTATACATCATTACATTTGCATAAGGAACAACCCCTCCCTTTTCGTCCGTCACATGGAAAGTGACCGTATAAGGAGCTAAAACCATTTGTACATCAATGGAAACACTACCGTTCAACACTACAAACATTCCTTCTACGGGGATATATCCCGAAGCGGAAACAATATATTCATACTGTCCGTTTGCAAGTTGGATAATAGCTTGCCCATTGTCATTTGTTATAACAGCATTGTTCCCTATAGAAATATTTGCACCTTCCACAGTGCCACCTTCCGAATCTGTCACATTGAAATAAACCTCTTGATAAAGGTTGAGTGAGCTGTCGTTGATGCCTACAAACAAATCCTCCGGTTCAGACGGGTAAAACAACGGAGAGAGGTTGCTATCAGAATCGTACAAAATATTTCCGTCTTGATCGCGCATCACAAACCCCCTTATACGCGGAAGCTGATTTGCCGGGACTTGCTGATCGTAATACGGAAAGAAATACTCGTCCGGCACATATTTTACGCCATCGGTCTTTTTTACAATATCCAGCAAATCGTCCCATTCTACGATTTTTCCAGGTGTCCAAAAACGAAAATCAAGATATTTAGTAAGGTTCACTTGTATGTTCTGACGCACAGTAGACACATCGTAATCCGGTTGAAGCTGAACACGGAAATCCAACCCCCTTTCTGAACCCACATAGAACCAATCAATATTCTTGATACCAATACCAACTACTTTCCCTTCAATATTCAGTTCTGAAATACCAAAATATCCTTGTGCGCTTTCAAAAAGTGTATCAAGTTCTTCTTCGGTAAAGAAAATACCGTTCTGCGAAACAACATAGAGATTATATATGCCCTTTTCGTCCAGACCGGCACTCATTACTTTTAAGACACGATCGTCTATGTTGCTAAGTGTCTGTGTCCAGTATTCTATTGTATTCTTGCTAAGGATATTCAGATTGTTCTTAATACGGATTCTAAACGTTTCATCATCCTCACTATCACGTCCTCCAATAGCATAATATTCATTCGTACATTCGATATGACCTTGTGGCTGCGGAGAAACATTAGTAATGCTATTAGGCGGTACGTTTGTGGAATACCCTGCGTTGATACTTCTTACCTTTACATATCCGTAACCACTTTCCCCTACAGTCAATGCTTCGTCAACTTGGAAACGAATACCATTTTTATTTACAAAAGTAACAGACGTATCATATACTGTACCTGGATTAGCAGATACCCTTATATATGTCGAAGAACCCAAAGCACCTTTACGCGGGCTGACACCATACAAAGCAGCAGCCTTATCCAGATAAACGCCTGTAGCTGTATCTGGAAATATCTGCGCTTCCTTTATGGCAATATCCTTCATTGCCTTTTGAGCAACTTTCGCTACACCGAATGCCGTAGCATTCACAACCGAACCGTCAGCTACATTACTTACCTTAGCTGTCTTATCTAAAAACATCTCTATAAAAAGATTCTTTAGATTGGTTATTGTTGCACTTGTTTTTGTAATCATCTGAATATCAATTATATAGGAACATTTACTAAATAATCTTTCTTTGTTACCGTTTTACATTGCAAAGAAAGGAACACGGCATCTTCCTCTCTTTTTACATCCATCAACTCCACAGAGTCCCATCTTGAATCCCTTTGGAACATATTCATTACATCCTTAAAAATAGAAGGGTACTGGATTGCGTTCACCGTTGTTCCTATGAACTCATTTGCAATTCCATAATCCTTAAACTCTGGTATAGCACCTTTTTGAGAAGAAAGAATAGTATCCAAAGCCTGTCGGATCGCATCATCGCCTATCACTATCTTTAAATCGTCATTCTCAAAGACAAAATTCACATCTATGTCACGTCCCAAGATATTATCTCCCACAAGTACATCCACAACAGTATCAAGATAATTATTCCCAGCGTTCTTTAGATTGATATAGAACTTGTTTCCTCCATCAGAGAACGAATAATCAGTTTCTTCTATATACTGCGGTATTGTAATATTCATCCAATCATCTTCCGGGTTGGTACTGTTAAGCTGTCTGGATACATCTTCAAACCGTTCCCCTGTCCGAAGTGTCTTTTCCATCTGCAAAGTATTGTTCCTGTCTAAAGAAGAACTTCTAAGCCACCTTGCAGAACTTTTAATAGTGGAAAGTTTTGTCTGTGTCTCTGTAAAGTTGTCCAGAATATCCCACATGGAAATATCGTCCAAAGTATTTTCATGCAGAATAAACAAAGGCTCAATCGTTTCCGATTCTCTCACAAGTTCCACAAGGCGCAAAAAAGAATCCTTGTCCATCTCCCCACCATTACTATAATAGTCCACAATAAGAGGATAATCGTTGGCACAGAAATCAACAAACTTCTGGAAATATGACTTTATATCATATCCCGTTACGTTGTAAAATTTTTCGAAAACATCATCCATTGCCCAACAAACCTTTAGAGATTGAACTTGCAAATTCATTTATGCCCTTTTGTATCACATTAGAGGCGCACATTTCCAAAAGCGAACCTTTACTACCACTTGTTCCCGAAACCGCTTCTAAAGGAGCTATAACAGTCATTTCAAGATTGTATTCCCATATCATATTCTTTGATATACTCTGACTGAAATTAACGCCACGCGGTGGAATCGTAACAAGATAGCTTTCTCCAAGTGCCATGTTATAGAAGAAAAGTTTCATGGGAAACCCGTTCTCGTCCACTCCGTTGCTTTTATCTATGATAGATTGTAATATCTTGATACAACCATATCCCGTTTTGATGCCGGCATCAAAGGAAGGCATAGTGAGAGAACTTGTAGATTTTCCCTGTAATTGATAGAGATAACGCTTTCCTGCCGAGATACTAAAAGCTGCACCTGTCAACGAAACGCTATCAGAACCGCTTAAAAGAATCTTGAATGTCCTTCCAAAGTTTCCCTTTATCGTAATTGTCTGCGGCATAAAAACAGGAGAAGTAAGTACTGTTATGCCTCCTGCCGTGTTGACTACCGTAGTTCTTTTAGGTTCACTCTTATCTATACTCTCCGGGCTGATAGGGAAAGTAAAGACATCAATTGTGTTCCCTTTGGAATCTGCCAACTCCAAAGAACACATATACACTTCAAAATCATTCGGAAACTGCGCTGCCATCATGGAGCGACCCAAATTTTTAAGTGTCGATTTCGCTGTTTTTACCACTGAATCCAAAACTGCCACGGCTTTATAATTTTAACTTGTTCAAAAGTACGAATTTCTTCCCAATATCCTAACCCTGTGTTATCTTTTCATTCTCATAATCAGAAGCAACAAAACTTTGCGCCGATTGCATGGGAGATGTAACGGGAACAGGAGCGGGACTTGGCACGCCAGCCGTTGCTCCAACAAGAAATGAACCTGCCGGAACATTGTGGGTATGGGAATTGAATGTATTTACAAAACCATTCAATTTACTTGTAAGATTATCCAGTTCAACCAGACCTTTCAATCCCCCACCATTGAACTCAATAATATCGTTGTTCATTTTCAAAGTAGATGCTCCCGTTTTCAAATCTAACTGTTCTTTCGTTATCGTGCTTTGTACATCTTCCCCAATCTTTACCGATACACCGGAATTATCCACTTGCAAAGATTGTTCCATTTCCTCCGTTTTCCAATGAAAATAAACCTTTTCCAAATCCATAGAGACTTTTCTTTCCTCTTCTTCCGGTTTTTCTGGATTCACAACCTTTGCCTCTATCTGTGTGTATCCCTTTACGGAAACATTTGTTCCTCCGGTCACATTCACGCTTCCAGTGGATTCAACAATTACCTCCGATTCTTCTGATCCTGTAGCAAGTACCTTTACGGATGCTTTTTTAGGAGAATTGATAGAAACAATTACTGCATTATTAGTCGGATCAACCGATAAGGATGCAGTCACATTCCCTACTGTCTTTCTGAACTGGAATGTATTCTCTTTCCACATAGGAGACTGATCATTTCTCGGATAGCTCCCTATCACAATAGGAACACCGTCATACGGGTTGCTCGCTATCACTACCGCCGACCCTTGTTCATTTTCTTTCTCCGGGAACTCGATATTAGCCAAAACTTCATTTGTTATATAAATATCCCGAAAGAAAGCTCCCCCATTTCCCATGACAGAAACACGACCTCTCCTTAAACAAGTTTCCACATACAAATCCCTGTCCACTCCATTGGGAACAACAATGAACCCGAATGAAATTGCTTCGGGGGACGCATTCAATTTTCTTACTTTTCCACCTGCCATAACTAACTGAACATCTTACGATTAAGAAAATATTCAAACTGATCTCTATCCACTTTTGGAGAAACAAGTGTAGCGATCTGATCTTTTTGAGCTACTTTGACTGCATTTTTCATTTCAGTCAAATCAACCAATTTGAAATAATCCGGTTTCACATCTTTACTTTCTTTCCCTGCATTATCCTGTCTATCCTTTACAGAAGAGAAAGAATTGGAAAGAATTGGCACGTACATACCCCTTTCTACTTGTATAATGGTCTGTCTTTGTAAATTTCCGTCCAAAAAAGAAACATTATTGACAACAGAGGATACATAAAAAAATTCATTTGTTGGCTCAAAATAAACGAAAGTGCCAACCTTTATCCGTCTGTCACCATTTATTGTAATCGTGCCTGTTCTTGTGAAAGGAAGATAAGCTGTTGATTCCAGAATGTATATAAGATCATTCAATGCTGCTTCTTGAAAATTGGATAATGTCTGCGTCTTGTTTACTCCGTCCGTTTCCTTGTAGTTCAAATATTGATCTGTAAAAGACATTTTCTTATTACCAAACACTTCGGCATAATCATCCAAATACACAATAGGAACAAAAGCAAGACTTGTTGTGTTCCTTTGTCCAGCATGATTATCCATCACTCTTAACTGATACCAAGAATAACTTCTTGTATCATAAAACAAATCATATCCTTGTAAATTGCCAGAAGTAATCGTCACATACTGCCCGTTCTTATAAGCTCCCAAAATAGCATCCTTATTGAATGGAGGCTGTCTTACAACTATATCTATCGTATTAATATAGGTGTCAAAGTAAAATTCCACCAAAGGAAACTGACATACCCTTGTCATATACTCCAATAACGTGCCGTTCGGATTGGCAATAGAAGAATCGATAAGAACTCTTTTTTCAAGAATATCCTCCACAAATACTTTCACTATCTGCCAAACGCCATTAACAGGACGTTTTTCCTTTGCTCCAATATCATACCCTTCTGTTCTTTTGTCTTGCCAGGAATCAAATACACTATTTTTGGCTATTCCTATTGTTGACATGACGTTTACAATAAACCATAGACACTCCCGTATAGGCTTTTCTGCGTATGACCACAAAAGATTTGAAAAAGCTCCTGTAAGAACGTTCCTTTTGAACCAAATACTATCCTCACTCATTTCGTACCAATGAGAAAACGTATCAGTAGCGTTAAGCAACGGGATAAAATAGCAGCCATCCTCTGTAAAAAGTTTATTTATATCCCTTCCATCTATAGTGATAGATTTTACGTTTCCTTGTGCTGCAAAAGAGGATGTACAAGTGTCCACAAAACCTATCATATCCCAAATGTTGTTTTTAGCTATTTTAGAAACAGGGATTTCCAAGTTCACTTGCTTTCCTAAATCCAAATCTCCCGTTGATTTTTCTTTTTTTAAACGTTCAAACCGGATAAAGACTATATCATTGTTTTGAATAAACTTTTCTTGAAAAGACTTGACCTGTGCTCCGCTATTAGAAACAAGATTAAACTGTTCCACAATAGACTCTCCAAAAGCAAAAGAACTTTCATTGGCATAAAAGGGTGATAAGAGAATAGTAAATTCTCCCGTTTGTTTTGATTTTGTCGTTACCACCTGCAAAACGTAAGGGGATAAGTCCATAACCTTATCCAAAGCCTTAATATATACCCATACCCTTACGTTCATGGAAATTATCTTAGCATTTATTCCTGTCCCTTTGAGTGAGGAAGTTACACTTGTATCGGGCAAATATTCTTCATCACTTATCAGACTTTCATAGTTTTCTCCCCAATAAGCCTTGAAACTTCCTTGTGATACAAATTGTCCTTCTTTTGCAGCTTTTGTAAGGGACAATGGCGTATCATCTTTCGGGCAGAACAAAGTTGTCCCTTGCTTTACGTAAGGCAATGTGCCGGAATCATAATCGCTTTTGTATTTCGCTTGTTCCTCTTTGTCATAAGTCCCCCAAATAATATCAAGATTGGAAACCCCCTTTTCATTCTTTACTTTCAATAAATCAGACGGGGTATATTTTTTCTTCCCAGTGGGAATAATCTTTTGCCATGCATCAATAAAATCCTGTATGGCGGAATACCTATATGCTGGAAGTGGATATATTGGTGGTACACTTGTTTTGTTGTTGTCTTTTTCTGTCATAGATTATTCCTCCGATCTAATCATCTTTTTAAAAAACGCTTCCATCATAATGCCTGGGAAATTCTGCAAAGCCGTTCTTGCTGCCGTTGCCGTAGCTCCATCTCCCCTGTCAAGAGCATCTTTATATTGTGTAAATAAATTCTCAACAGCAGTAGGGAAACTCGTTATGCTATTGTAGATTCCATTTATGGCGTTCAACATTTTGCCCAACCTGTCTATATTTGCTTCACCAATTCCAATCATTCTATTTTCATAGGTAGACATCATCTTTTCACCAGACGTAACCGTTCTTTCGGCAGCAGTGGGTTCATATCTGTTTGTCGGATCGTTCCGCCTCCTAAGTGCTTGTCTGGATTCTTCCATTTTCTCAAAGAACTCTCCAAAATCAATATCCCTGCGCTCTGTTATCTTGTTGATGTCCGTATAAGAAAGATTTGTGAAAGCACCTCGCATCAAGTGACGAAGCATTTCAAGACTTCCTCCCGATATCTCCTTTAATGATTCAAGAAACCGCTTCATTATATTTTTATCTCCCTCGCCTCTTGATAAATCATCCATAGCAGCAAGAACTTCTGAAGGATTCATCGCCCCTGTAGCCTGTTGAGCAGCACGGAACAAAAGAGTTTGAGTTACATCATCTTGTGAAATCCCTTGTCCCATGAAAGCCTGCTGTACGCGCTCCAATTGCCTACCTTCCATTCCGGTCTGCAAACGAACAGCACGCATGATAGAAGCTATGCTTGCTGCATCTATTTCACCTGTACGGGAAAGAATATCGTCAGCAGAACGAATAAAGGTAGTCATACTTTCATCCATTGTAGAGGCAATCTCACTAAGAGGAATTTGAAGCTGTTTCATTGTCTGCTCAAATGAACGGATAATAGCAGATGAAGAAGCTGTTTGTCCTTCCTCTGTACGGGCAAAACGCATCGCCCCTTGCATTCCCATTACAGTACGATCACTAAGTCCATATAAACGCTGTACAGCCATCAAACTTTGTGCTTCCGGTACGGGCGCAACTGTTCCCTCTTTTCCTCCGGCGGCACGGATAAGCGCAGCACGCCTTTGAATATACTCTCCTACATTCATTCCAAGAGCACCAGCAGCATAACTACCTTCTCCAAAGGCTGTGCGCATGGCTTGTCCTGCGGAAACGCCCATTGTCTGCGCATAAGGTATGGTTCTCTTTTGCGCTTCCATAGCCTTTTCAACAGATGTAGTGAAAATTCCCGCCATGACATTGGCGACCGCAGTGGTTACACCACCCAAAAATCCCCCCACACCAGGAATCAAAGAAAGACCTTCACCCACAATCCCGCCCAAAGAAGATATAAGGCCTCCGCCCATAGCAGCAGGACTTTGAAATGTAGCTCCAACACCGGAAATCACTCTTGTGGCAATGTTAGTAGCTGTACTTCTGTCACTTCCTCTTTGTACATTTTCCCTTCTTTCTCTTGTAATAGGTGTTTCTTCTCTTGCTGGCACTGGTGATGGTGTGGGCACTGGAATAGGCTGTATTCCCGATCCACCCGCAGAAGTACCTCTTTGATTGTACAAAGTTTCATCAATAGAAAAGACACCTTCTTGTATTCCCTCTAAAGCACGTGCTCCTGCTTGTACGTTTTGGAGAATTTGCTTTGTTATATCAGACAAATCACTATTACCGGAAGAAATGGCTTCCACAATATCACGAAAGCCTTCTTGATTTACACCAAGCAAAGCCGAGAGGTCGATAGCTCTCGTGCCTCTATCTTGATAGGATTCACCTCTTTCTCCCGAAATGTCCGCTTCCGGTTGCTTTTTTCTTCTCCTTCGTGTAGGTGTTGCAGTTTCTTGATCTTCTCCTTCCGGTTGTGGTGTAGGCTGGACAACTGGACGCGTAGGTGTTGCAGTTTCTTGATCTTCTCCTTCCGGTTGTGGTGTAGGCTGGACAACTGGACGCGTAGGTGTTGCAGTCTGCCTACCCTTTTCGGAATTTTGCTGTCCCAAAAGGTTCAATTGCTCCCTAAGTTGGTTAAGTGCGTCGTTCTGCTGACGAATAATGTCGTTATTGTTTTCGACTATTCTTCGCTGCATATTCTCAACGTCTCTCCCGACCGACCTAAGTTGAGAAACATCTACCGACACCCTAAGTCTTTTTTCGTTATCCATTTTCCTTACCTTTTTCTTTTGCCTTTTGCTCCATCTCGATCATCTTAAACATCTGATCTTCATAGAAGGCAGTATCTTGTTCCAAAATTTCACCTTCCGGTGCTTTCAACCAATCCCCGATATTGGGAATATACTCTTGCACTCTTTCCTCTCTTTCTTTCTTTTCTTGATTAAGTTCATAAAATGCCTTTTCTTCTTCGAACTCCATAAGTTCAGTAAAGAAATCACACTTCTTATGTTCTTCCGAAAGAAAAGGAATATTGTGCTTGTTCCTAAACCACCTGTCAATAGGAAAAGTGTTATCCCATTTTATGACGAAATTCCTATATTCTTCCCGGTTCATCAATCCACAGAAGAAAGTATTTTTTCAGCCTCTTTCAAGAAAGGAAACACCTCGTTCATGTAAATATCGCTGATCTCCTTAAAATCTTTCAGCCCAAGTTCCGAGAAACTTTTTACCTTCAAATCCGCAACCAACTGCGGACAAAGAACGGATAATGTTGCCTCAACGTCAATCATATCCAACGCACGCTGTGCTGTAATGGTAGGATTACCGATCAACGAGTTATAGCTTCCTTTCCCTAATCTCTGCTTGTTTACTTCGATCTGATAATACTGTCCTACATTAGGAAATTGAATTTCGTACTTTCTTCCTTTTACTGTAATTTCTTTCGTATTCATACTTTGTTTTGTGATTAATTTGTTGATATATGCAAAGATAGTAATAAAGCAGAGAAAGTAAGAATTTTGACGTTATTTCTAAAATACCAACTATTTAGATGCATTCGCACTCAAATGTGGGCCGGTATTAACTATTTGTTTATGAATAAATTAGCTCCAAAAAACATATCAAAAGTAACAAAATTTGGGCCAATGTATCGCAATGTACAAATAATTGAATTTCAATATAATACATCTAAATCTAATACTATAGCAACTAAATTTATAAAATGAAATATCCAAGAAAAAACTACTAATACATCTCTATAACAATAAATTTCTTCTCTAAACTAATAAAGCGCGGATTTAAGTCTTTTAAACTTACTCCACGCTTTGCTTAATTGTTAATTATTTGTTAAAATAATCAGTATTCCGCTGTAACAATGGGATTTAGGTACCTGATATTAACGTTGAAACTCGAAACGCTTTGCTCTTGCAACTGCCAATTCTGATTTTCAATGAAACACGGAGTTAAAAGAGCAACCGTCTGCCCTGTCGGATCAACCTGCGTCACCATCTTACGGGCATCATCAAAGTTCTGAACCAATTTCTTATAGATCATGATAGAGAAACCTTGTTCTGCGAATGTAAGAGTGTCCAGTACTTCCTGTAAAGTTCCCAAGCGATGAATCATTGCTTCTACCACCGGAGCTTTGAAAGACAAAAAGAACTGGTCCACAGTTGCGGAACATCTGTAAGATACAGGCGGAATTTCCTGAATAGGCAAACTACCCAATCCCTGTACGTCCACACGATTGATTTGTTCCTGTACAGTTATATTTCTGACAAAACCGGCTGTTTCGTTGCCGATCTTGATATATGCCATAGGTGCACTAAATGTCTGCATAATATCTATGTTTTAGAATTATTATCCACGAATTAAGAAACCAGTGAAGAACAACTTGTTGATTTCATTATTCACAACGATCTTGTAGGTTACGAACCAAGCATCTTCCTGTCTTGTAACAAGAACGTCTTTGAACGAAAGCAATAGGTTGTCCTGCGCTTCTGTCGCCACTCTCGATTGCAAATAAGCAACCGTCCAATCCTTTACTGCACCGGCAGACAGTGTATTTACGTTTACACCGTTTTCCTGTCCAAGCAAATCAATAGAAGCATTTACAACCAATTCCTTGTTAATCTGTGCGACAATACGCATGAACTGAATGCTGTGGCTCTGACCATTGGAGTTGAATAACACCTTGTTATCTTGCAAAGTATTCACACCCTGCAACACAACAAAATTGTTAGTGTAGTCATTGTAAACCGTCACAAGCATACCAGCATCCAAAGCCTTCGTTTTTTCAACTTCACTCAAAGTATGCTGTAATTTGTCAATACCGATCGTCTTGTTTGTAACAGGAATATAAGGCGGTTTTCCAGCTGTTCTTCCCAAGATACAACACAAATTATACATCACACCCCACCAACGTGTTTTTACACCTGTAATACCGGAAGTCATGCCTGCGCCTCCATGTACCAACTGGACAAGCTCACTATTAAAGCCTTTTGCCAAATCAAGTGATTTAGAGAAATTAGCAGCATCAGCATATCCTCCAACAAACAAGAAATGGGTGTATTTTGCCTGGCTGTTCATGTGGGCAATATACTGTTTCTGTAACGCAGAATCCGCATTTTGTCCAAACTGATCTGTAAGAGCAAAACTATAATCCAACCCTGTGATAGCAGAAAGAGCCTGTGTCATGTAATCGGCATTATAAGTTTCCGTACCGTCTTTTGCAAGTACGAATTTCTTTCCTGCAAGTGCCGTTGTTACGTCGTTTTCCGCTACAGTTCCTTCACCTTTTTTCTTTGCATTGCTCGTCAAAACAAACAAATTAGCAAAGTTGGAGTCTAATTTAGCCCAATCAATCAAAGTCTGGATATTGTCAAATTCTGGTGACTGCAATACTAAAGTAGGTGCTGCTTGATCTTCCGGTGTTTCTCCAATAGGATAACCATCCTCTGCATAACCAGTAAAAGAACCAACGTAAAACTTCATGATCCATTTTTCAGGATCATCTTCTCCTGCCACAATAGAAACTCCATAACCAGTAATCAGATTGCCAGCTTCCGAAAGTGTACCATTTGCTCCCTTTCCTTCGTCCAAAGTTTTAACTTCAAATGTTCCGCCTGCCGTTGTTACAAAAGTGATAGTGGCAGAAGTTGTCTTTGCAGCTCTAACAAACAAAAGCTGTGAAATACCAGTAGAGGCAGGATTTGAATAGTCCGGTGTAAAAAGTGCCTCTGCAATTTTCCAATACATACCGCCTTTCATGAAAGAACGAAACTCTGCCAAAGTATCAAATCTATATACAGAATCCAATCCCTGAAAGTTTTCCCCAGCCACGCCAGAACCACCGCACCAGTTAGCACCGTAAACCCCAGTATCAACTATGATCGTCTTTGAATAGTCAAGTGTTCTCGCAGGGCTTGTTTCTGACGTTGTAATTCGACTATAAACGCCAGGAAGAGTTATTTGTTTGTTATTGAAAATAAAAGATGTACTCATAACTTATTGATTTTCAATTAATTATTCATCGAATTTATATGATTTTATTCCCTCTATTCTCTCCAAATAATTAGATGGTTGTATAAACTCCCTTCTTCAAATTTGTTTTCCAAAGGTAATCATTTTTCAATCAACGTACTACCAACTTCCTTTAATTTCCGATTCTACTCCTGGAAGTCCGTCAGTAATAGCTGGATTGCCAAGAGCAATACTATCCACTTGGTTGACCTTTCCAAAGATGATCTTTCCAAGTAAAGTTGTATCCACAAGTCCTGGAGCTATTTCTTCCGAAGATAATTCCAATCCGATAGAACGGATAAAAATAGGAGTTGGCATCAAATGGTTCTCCATCATCAGTTCTTTCATGGAAAACTCTATTTTAAGAAATTGAGAAGCCAATAAATCCCAAGAACCAAGTAAAAGTGCATACAAAATTTCTGACATCAAAATTGATTCGTTCATATTTACAGAAAAACACATAATTTCCAGTCCATACTGTCTTGTATCTCTGTACATAGGAACGCCACCCATAAAAGATTCTATCTTACCTATAGAATTAGCGATACCACTTTTCTTTCCCGGTTCACGAATCACATAAGATGGAAGTCCTGCTCTGTCCTTCGGATATTCCAGCAATACCTTTATGTTGTTAGGGTTTGTTTCTTTCCGCAAAAACAAATTCTTTGCCTGCTCATAGAAGTTGTAAGAACCATCCTGCGTGTCTCCCAACACCTTATACAAGAAAGAATCCTTTTCATTATTTTTGCTTTCAAAGTCAGTCTGAACATATTCCAAACAACTTTCTACAATCTTTTTTATTTTAACTATCTGTATCATAACTAAATAGCCTTTAAAAATTCGTTTATAACCCTATCCGCGACAACATCTATTTTAGCTTGTTCAAGAGCTTTGTCCATAAGTTTATATGGAACAATACCACCATTCCACCAACTATTAGGATCAGAATTTTCACTCACCCTTCTCCATGTAAAGTAACCGCTTCTCTTTTCTTTTTCAGTAGAAGCAATATTTACTTTAGTCAAACCCTGATAAATAGGAGCTTTGTGCATGTAAGTCGGTTTATTTACACCCAGTCTATTTATTGCTTTTCTTTGTCCTTTTTCAGAAAAACTTTCTGGTAAATTATCGCTTCCTAATCTTCCTGTCTTCTGAACTGCGTTGTAAATCCGTTGCGGCATTATAGAAGCAAATAATCCCGAATCCGCTACAGCTTCCGGCGTTGCATGTCTAAAGGGAATATCTATATACCAGCCTCCATCCTGCGCAATCTTTCTTTTTGGGGAATTTCTAAATCCTTCTTTTTCATCAAAAGGTGGCTGCCCTTCTTCTATCATTAAAGGAATAGAAGATTCTCTGTTTGTCAACCCAAATGTAACGGACAAAGGGGATTCTCTTTCTATGAAAACTCCCCTTTTATATTCATTCCTTGTTTTATGAAGATTGCTTGATATAAGATTTTGCCACCTAAGCTGATATTCCGAGACAACCGCATCAATAATGGAAGAACCTAAAAACACAGATTGATCCCCTGAAAGATTAAACTCTTCCACAAGATCACCTAAATCTATGTTTATCGGTAAAATCATTCCACCACTTTCATTTGTATGTTATCGTTCAAAATAACGCCAGAACCGTCGAAATTAGGTTTTTCAGAGACTATCAAATGCGTTCTTCTTGCTACCGCCTGGATAGGAAGCCTTGTTCTTTCCAATTGTCCTGATTCCTTATTCTTTTTCCATGAAGCACGTACTTCGTGTGGGAAATCCAATACATGAAACTCCAGTTGATGCTGATAATAAACGCTCACAACTGGGTTTAAAGCCATATCAGCAGTCAAAATTATGCAATAAGGATTCGCATCACTTACTTTGTAATCTGCCACTGAAAGTTGTCTTAAAGGCATCGTAGAACCATCAAACACATGTATGCTGTATATGGATAACGGCTTATAAGTAGTAAATATGAAAAAGTTCTCTCCGTCTGTTCTGACAGGAAGATTTTCGCTGAAATAAGAATATTCCTTTTGAATTGTGATCCTGTCAAAATACCCCATATTCGGTTTATCTGTATCCGTCACCGTTACATTGATAGTTCCTATCAGTTCTTCCGACCAACGTTTATAGTCGTTGTTTCCGTTTATTCCGGTTATGAGTGCATGTGTGCTTACAGGGTTCACATAAAAATATCCTGTGCCGAAACAATTCTGACAATCCGTCAAAGGAGAATCTGGCGCGTTACAAGGACATCTCAAAGCCTTTTCGATTACCACCTCATATCCTTTCAAATACACAGCAGAATCGAACTCTGAACGCATAAATTCAGGACTTGCATTGCTTAAAGCCGGAATAGGTGATTGTAAAATGCTTTTTGCCACGATACGTCCTCCTTATAATACCAAAAATTTAAACTGATCGTACACAAGTTTTATCCGTCCTACCGTTTCCTCTATTTCTTTCTGATACTGTTTCAGACGTGCCCCATACCCTGCATTTTCAGCAGAAGCAGTAGAGTTTATGGATTGTCTAAGTCCGTCTATCTCCAGGTGCATGGACGCAATACCCGGAAGATTGAATATCATATCTCCAGCAATATTTAACGGGCCGAATGAAGCGAGCTTACCAACCAGATTTATCAAATCAACCGGCATTTTATCCAAATCAAATCCGGTTATATACTGAATATCCCAATAGTCCGGTATGTTTGTGTACCGTTGAAATCCTATTTGAGTTGTTATACCTGTAAGAATAACATCGGCATTTCCCCTGACCGAACTTGCCCCAGTAGGTACTACACTCATTCTCCGTTTCCCTATCCCGTCCATATCCTTTTCACATGTAAGCCATGCTTGCGGATAAATAATCTGCTCCATCTTATTCAACATACCTGTTAGCGCAAGAGGAACTCTTACAGGACAGTTGGTTTGTATGATAGGGAATTGCTGAAAATAATCTGTCCTGTAATAAGAATGCGTTTCCGATTCAACCAACTGTTTTACAAATTTAAGATTGAAATAGTTCTCAACCTCTCTCTGCGCTGCACTAAGATAAGTTCTAAGAGCATCATCAGAAAAAGCCGTACCAGTTCCAGCCTGTATAGTGATACCATACAAGTAGTTGTTCCACATTTCGGCTACCGAAATGACCGATCCTGTGTTCTTTTTATATTTTATTGTAAACGTCAGTTGTCCCGGCATAACCTTTTATTTTTTAGGTAAAGAAATTATCACATTGATAAGTTCGTCCTTCTGATCTTCTTCTTTGAATCTTCCTGCCTTTTGCTTAGACATACCATTTTCAATAGCAAGAGTTTTCAAATCTTCGAAAGACATTTTGGACATATCTTCTTTCAAAGAAGCAATTTCTTCTTCATTATAAGAACTTTCTTCTTTCTCTTTCTCTTCTTCTATTTCTTTTGGCTTTCCACCATTCATCAATCTTTCACACTCTTTTCTCCAAACATCAGCAGCTTGTTTCATTTTTTCAATTTGAGCGTTCTTGTCGCTGATAATACCGTTCAAACGTTTGATTTCAAAGTCATACTCATCTTTCAGAACTTTGATAGTGGCTTCATCATCCTTTTCTCTTTCAGATTTTTCCTTTTCCAAATTCTCTGCATCTTCCAAAGAAGTGATTCCTTTAAAGCCGCCCGTTCTGATATATTCCCAAGTCTCATCCTTTACGGTTGACTTACCGTTCGTAAACTTCACAAGTTCATCTCCAAATTGGATAACAGTGTTCTTATAGATTGTTGATACGATTGTTACCATATTTCAAACTTAAATTATTAAGGGAAGGGAAGATGTTGCCAAGAGCCCTTTCCTTCCCTCTTGTTTATTTTAATTCCTATGATCTCTTATGCACCTAAGCCTTCATCACCGATATTGATGACACGACACATCTTAGCGGGCTGATACAAAACCGGAGTGCCGTAGTTCAAAATTGCAAATCTACGAGACGGAGCGGTGATTGCAAAGTCGATCTTACGAGTGTCACCGAACTGCAAGTATTCGTTGATCTGGCTATCATTGTAGTAAATCAAAGCAGACTTCGTTCCTGCAATGATACGGTTACGGTCACGAACCTTTGTAGCAGCCGCACCATCATAACCAGCAGCAAGCATAGAAGCCGGAATGGTAAAAATAGGATAGTATTCTGTCGTATCCGTCAAAGTGGTTACTTTCTTAGTACGATAAACCACATAAGCGGTAGCCTGATAAGCTCCACCTACACCGGCTGTCCATTGTAAGTCAACTGACTGATTAGCTGCAACAGCCAAAGCGGTATTTGTCAATTTAAGCGGAGCAGATTCGCCATAGCGATTCTTTGCAGTTACCAGATAGCCATAAGAACCTGCATGTAATGTAAAGTTGGTTTTATCATCTGTAATAACAGCCGGTTTTGTTCCATCTGCAACAGGAGTTGCCGGAGCTTTCGGAGAAGTAGCAGTAGCAGTTGCCTTAATAGGTTTACGAACGTCAAAGAACTTATCGCTCTTAACTGCAACGCTACCAAACTGCGTTACGATATTGTTTACAGACTGGCCCATCGTTGCACCTACAACACTGTTAGCCATACCGACAACAACACGTTTCGATTCATGGAATTTCTTCACATAGTTGTTAAATACAACCGGAGCGGAAACGATACGGTCGATATAACCGTTGTAAACATTTACAACAGCGTCAGCAGCATCTTCTACCAAAGCATCAGTCAAAATGCCACCCTGTGCATCAATAACGGCAGCAGAGCCATAATAAGCATCCAAAATCTGTTCTGTGCTCATACCTTCCGTAGAACCACGATCAGCAGAAGCGACACCCATCATGTGCTGACGGAAAATGCCATCAAATTCTTCTTCCACACAAGTAGAATCCGCACTCGTCAAGTTAGTGTCAATCAAAGTAAGTAACAGAGTTGTCTTGTTCTGTACCTCACGAGTGTACATATTCATACCACCTGCCAACTTCGCCAACATTGCTGGGTCTGTTACCTGCCCTGTCAATCCCATGAACTTAGCGATAATAGATTTGCGAATGTATTGAGTATCGGTTTCTTCCGGTGTTTCACCTTCACGGTTGAAGATACCTACATCTTCACCATATTTGTACAACTGGTTGTACTGATGAACCGTATTCTCGATTCTCTGTTTCGGCATTTCATTATAAACGACCAACTGATTCAAACGGTTGGCAAGAACCTTGATGTAAGCATCCAAAGATTCTATTTTCAAACCTCCACCATTGTTAATCTGGTCGTTGTATTGCATACCGGTCTGTAAGCCGGCTTCCATAGCTTTCAACACGTCAGCAACGTTATTGCTACCTCCAAAAGCTGCCAAATCATTATAATTGTATAATTCCATGATTATCAATATTTTATATTATATTCAATCGAATTGTTTCTTACTTGTGGAACTTGATATTATACTTTTCGTACATGAACTTCGCCAAGTTCTTGCCAATAGTTTCGGCTTGCGTATCTGCCAAGAAAGCTAAAGCATCATCGCCAATGGATTTTTCAAGTTCTTCTCCTTCGTTTTCAATAGCCTTATTGATGGCAGCAGTAACTAAAGGTCGCTGTTTAGTGACAGACAACAAAGTCTTTCCTTCTTCGTCCACTTCCGGTTTCATAGATTTTTCCAAAACGGCAGAAGTCTGAACACCTTTGAAAGATGGAGTTTGTGCGCCGAAAGTTTCCAAAGATTTTTCAATGTTACCAAAACGTTCGTTCATAACCTCTGTCATTCCTTTTACGATATTGGCAGCCAAAGAAGCACCGAAAGATTTCATATCTTCCATAGAGAAAGATTTCTCAACTTTATCTTCTTTTTCCTTGATGTCTTCTTTCAAATCCTTTACGTCTTTCTTGTCCTCTTTTTCGTCCTCTTTAAGAGCATCTTCATGCTTCTTATCGTTGCCGATATTTTTTTCTTCCTTCTTTTCGGAATCCTTCATTTCAGCAACAGTTTTAGACTTCTCAAAAGTTACATCACCTCTTTCCACCATAGAAGCAATATCTTCCGCACTAAAACCAGAGTTTTCGAGTGCCTTGTATAGCGGATCGTTTTTAAATTCATTCAAGTTTAGCATAATATACTATCTATTTAAAAATTATTGTCGAACTCTTTCTACAAGTGTATCAAGAACACTTCTATCCAATCTTCCTTTTTGAACTGATTTGTAAATTTCCCAAAAAGAACCAACATCAAAAGAATGCGACTTTTGGAAATTTACCTTAAAATTGTTATCTATCTGAACTATCCCATTTTCGGTGCAATACTCAAAAAGGATAGCGGATTTCTGCATTTCCAACAAATCGTTCCCCCTGTTCCCTTTACTTTTCTCAATATCAAGATAAGTTTTGGTATTAACAGGCGTCATAGTCAACGCTATGTTTGTAATAAGGGCTTTTGTCACTCTTTTTGGATTCCGTTTATCTCTTTCCAAAGCCTTACCTTCAACGCTCATTCCAGGCTTTCTTGTTGAACCGGATTCCTTCATCTCAATAGCCTTATCCCAAAAAGCACGAGCTTCCGGTGATTTTTCCCATAATTTACCTTTCACAAAAAACTTATTGTCTTTCACATAGGCTTCAATAGGCTCGCCTATCCAAAATCTACTTTTATTGATAGGCGATCTTGTCGGCAAATGATCGAGATTGAACAATCCTGATTTCAAAAATCTATCATATATAAACCCAGACGGCTCTAACACTTCTTCTTCATCGTCCTTTGAAGAATCAGAAGCTACGCCGGAAAAGACCATATTAGAATATGGAGATTCATTCAAAGAATCATCCTTTTTAGCCTTTTCCAAGTCCAAGTCTACATATAATTTGAAACTATCAAACATTCTATGATTGTTATATTAAATATAAGCGTAATAGCGACACTCAAAAATACTGCAAAAATAGGTATAAATTGCAATAACCCAATATTTTAACTTTTATTAATAATTATCACAATCTATACCTTTTGTATTAATGCAATTGCAATCTGTATTTCGATTGTTTGAGTGTGGCAAGGAAATCATCAATCCAACTTACCTCACCATTGTATTCGTCCCGTCCAGCAAGTTCCTTTCTAAACTCAACCGTCTTGTCGAAAATCATCTGGCAAATAGCGATAGGATCAGATTCTTCCACCTCGTCACCTTGTATTTCTCCATCCTTAAACCGTCCGAATCCTGCTTGACCGGCTTCTGCAATCTTATCTTCAAATTCAGAAACATTTTCCGAAAGATCATCAAGATAAACGTGCTTCGAGTTATCTTCCTCTCCCCAATGAATGTTTTTAAGACGGGTCTTAGCACCTTCAAGAAAGTTAAGGTAAGTGTTGAAAATACTCTTATCTTTCCTCTCGGACTTTTCAAGTTCATCTTCCTTTTCTTTCTTAGAAACAGTGTCCTCTTGTGATTTTCTAATATCTTCTGTTTTGGAAACGCCGTTTAATCTGAATTTAGTACCAAACTTCCATTCTTGTTCTCCTTTATCTTCTGTCTTGATAATTACAGAAAAAGGTTTGTCCAAATCTGCCACTTTTTGAAAGGTAGCTAAAAGGTCAGCAAACTTATTTCCATGATCTCCGTCATTATCACTAAAAAAAATTTGGAAGTTTCCATAAGTATATTTGTTTGGTTCTTCGTAAACAGTTCTCTTGAAAGTAATAGCTTTCTCAATCTTTCCTTCATGAGAACAGCCTTCTCCTACTCCATCTTCTGTACGGACGATATTTTTAGTTTCTCCATCCAAAGATTCACGTTGCAATGTATGTACATCTTCCGTATCCATTGTTTTTTCAACTTTCCAATCTTCCGGCAGTTCATCTTCCAAATTAAGCTCTTTTGCACGCTTCTTGATCCATTTCTTTACATCTTCCTTTGGCATAGAAGAACTACCGGACAAACGGATAGCATCTTTCAAATCCTGACGATTTCTAATAGGATATTTTCCATTCGGCATTGCTTCGCCTTTCTTTGTCAAATCTTTTCTTTCTTCATGTGTAAAAGAAGTCTTATTTGCCGATTTTTCCAGCTTTTCAGGGTTTTTCTCACAATAGGTAGTAAATACTTCCTTTGATATTTTCCCGTCCTTGAATGACTTCATTACAAGTTGAAATTCGTCCGGCACTTCAATACCAAGAATACGCTTGATATTATCCTTCATATCAAAAATGAAGTTGTAAAGATCAAGTTCCGTGTAAGGATTGATCCATTCCGACCCTGTTTCCTCTTCCGCATCCACAAGGATATTAACTGGTGTCTGATCGTCAATATGACACATAAAATAGTGAGTCTCTATCCCTTTTCTTTTGGGGATATACTTACCGACAGGAATCAATAAACTTTCCGACATATCAATGCCAGTTTCTTCAAACAGCTCTCTTTTGGCTGCTTGCAAGAAAGTTTCTCCTGGATCAACATGTCCCCCTGGAATGCACCAATCGTTCGATACCGCTCCCTTTTCTCCCACACGGTTCAAGATAAGAAGTTTGTCACCTCTAAAAACCAGTACATCGGCAAATTGCACCTTTCCTTGCTTTGCTTTGAACAAATCAAAATAAACCGATTTTTTAATCAACCCTTGTTTCCAAAGTTCCCGACATTCAAAAAGGTGACGAATATCTTTTGCCATTTCAGCAAAATCTTCATCGTTTTCCAGCCTCTCTATCGACTTCTGGATAGAATTTCTTCTATTGTAAACACTCATTAAATCCTTTGATTGCTGTTTCAAGAACTCACTGAAACAACTCTCTGCCTTCATAGCGGCTTCCGCATTGTCGCTACCTCTCAAAGAATCGTATTGAGACTTCTGTAAAGAGTAGTTTTCCGCAAGTGAATCTACTTCTTGCTTTATTTCCCTTTCCTTTTTAAGAAGCCCCTTGTACTCATCTATTTTTTCTTTTTGCGTCTGTAAACCAAGTAACGCTTTCAAATTCAGTTCCATATCTAAAAATTTTATTTTGAATTACTGCTACAAACTACGTCCGGGATGCAAACATTATCTGCAAAAAAGAAGTCCGGTTTATCAAGTTCAAAACTATAAAAATATTGCGAAATATTATCAAGAGGTATCTGTATAATGTTGGTTACTTTGCCCTTACAACCATTTTTCAGCATGATAACATCTCCAGGTCGTATCTTGTTAGCTCTTTTCATTTTGTTACTACACAAAACAAATGAATCTTCTGTTATTCTGTGTATCGCGTCTTCCCGATACCCCTTTTCAAGAGTTTCGTCCTCGGTAATATAGCACACATCCAAAATACGGGGAATAGATGATGGTTCAAACTGTGTCACCTTAACCACTCTCCTGTAACCGGAAACGGTTCTTATCACGTCTCCTACCTGAATATCCTTTATCCATTTGGAGCTATCCACTGTAGGGATATTGATATAACCAGAGTTGAAAATTGTCCTTGTTTTCATTACACTTCGAAATATTTTGTACCTACTGTAATTTTCACTTTTGACTTCCTTTGAACGCGATCCTTTTCTTCCACTTTTTTAGGTTCAAAAGATTGTGTTTTATCGTCCCATTCATAGCCCTCTGGAACATATCTTAACATACAACGGCAAAAAGGGTGAATATTTGTTAAAACAGGCTTCCAGTCTTTTGACTTTTTACCTATGTTAGTACCGTTGGCAATCAATTCAGACAAATCAAAAATAATAGGTTTAGAACCTGCACCAGCCGTTGTATAAGCATTAAGGCATATTCGGCAGGCGCCTGGATATGTTTCTTTATACACCTTTGCATGAATACCATGCTCTTTCATGATCGTTTGTGCTATACCTATCTGAAAGATGTTCTCCATTTCAGTAGCAACAATGCGTCCCCAATCCCGGTTCCATTCATCCAACCTATGCCCCAATGAACTAACAATGGATTGTACGGATTTCCTTTTCAAAACGCCTTCCGTCAATTCTTCTCTAATAGCTGTTTCCACTTCCCTTTCTCGTTCTGCCACTGCTATTTTCATTTCTTCTTCTGAAATAATAGAAGAAAGAGAATCTTTTATACGTGTCCCCATTCCTTTTATATAAGAATAAGAACGCATAGCCGCAGCATTATATTCTGCCTTTTCTCTTGAAGTGAGTTCCGAGTATTGTTCTTTTTCAACATATTGTTGAAGATCGTTGAAGTTAAGAGAGGATAATTGCGCAGGAGTAAGAATTGCCGCCAAACGTCCAAATATGAATGCTTGCCAATAAGGTGGTATTTTTAAAACTTCTGTCTTTAAATCGAAGTCAAATCTTTTCAACATATCTATATCTTCTTGGGAAAGATATTCCTTACCCAATACATCAGCAATTACACGAGCAATACGGTAATCGACAATGAAAAACAACTGCTGTATTTCTTCCGGTGTAAATAGCATCCTACTTCGATTTTTGTTCCACCATTTTCTTTGTCAAATCCATCAACATATTATTTATCTGTGTCGAAAAGATAACTTGTGCCATTCCTTCATATCCTTCCTGTACTTTTGGATAACGCATAGGATCAACATGATGGTGTATATTTGACACCAAAGGCATCTTTTCGACCTTGATATTTTTGACATATCTCACATTCATAAATTACTTTTCTCCCCAGTTCTTTTCAATGTAAGACATTGCAGCACTCATGATAGGGTTGGAATCGAACGATTTCTGTGTATCTTCTTTGTCTTCTGACGCAATTTGTCGATCCACTTCTTCGTTCATCGCATCACCTCCGTACATAGCTTGCTGCATCTGATATTGTTTTTGAAGCTGGTAGGATTGATTCAAGATGGTATCGGTTTCTGGATTGAATTTACGTCCAGAGTATTTTTCAAAAATATCTTCCAGACAAACCATACCGTTTTGAATTTTCTTAGCATCAATCTCAACCTGCCTTCCTTCATCTTCCGCATCCACACCCGTAAAGACAAATTCAAAATCTTCGTCCAGTTCTGATACAAGATAGTAATTAATTACTTCTTGTAAGAACACAAGAATAGGTTTCAAGCCTTTATCTTTTGAATGCTGCAAACGTTCCTTTTGTCCAGCTTGTCCAAAGATATTTGTTTGATCTTTGAATTGGAATCCAAGCTCTGACGGATCAATACGATAGACAGCACAAGTCATAACAAGTAGGAATTTCACCCACTCACTAAACTCCATATCACGGTTAGTGTTTTTGGATAAATCAACCCATTGAAGGTCTAACCCGTTTATAATAGGCGTTCTATGAGAGCCTTGAATACCAACCATCGTCTGCTGCCATGCCTGTCTAAACTCACTCAAAGAAGCCTGTGATATGTTTGGATTCTTAACATTGATAATTCCTTTAGGGTTAGACCCTTTAGAAAAATATGAACCGTTGTATTCAAACCCCCACAAAATCCATGTCATAACACTGGACAATGTTTCCAATTCAGATGTTCCGTACCCGTTTTTATAGATGTTGGTGGATTTGTTACGGATACCGATACCCAATTCCCAAGGATAGAAGATAACACTTTCGTGTGTAACAGGATGCTGCATGATCTGACCTTGCCAGCACATACAGTATTTTGGTAAATAACCTTTGAACCGGTATTGCTCAAATTCTTCATGGAACTTCGGATCGATACTGTCAAGAAAACGTACCAAAGAAGCATCTACGGCTCGATAACGAGCCAGATTCCATGATCTGTCCCTTACTATTTCAAATGCAAGCTGATCCAAAGTAAGGCTATCAAACACAACTTTTCTCCCAAAATCTTGGAATGTATCAAACGATTCCCATTTGTCGTGAAAACCACCTTCTTCCAAAAACTTTCTGATATAACTAATTTTAATCTGATCTTCCCTTGAGCGTTCTGCGCTTACCTTTTCAAAAGGATTTCTTTTCCTTCTAATAGTGTATCCTTCTTTCTGTTCATCCGTACTGAAATGGAGAAAGTTCTGAACCTGTTCGACACGGGTATTGACAACAGCCCGAACAACAAAGATGTCCCCCATTCTCCGAAGCACTTCGAACGGCATAGAACCGTAAAAGTTAGGATCTTTGTAACCCCTTCCCGTATCGCTTGCTTCGTCCGGGTTGAAGAACACAGCCTTTACATCGTCCTGTCTTTGGTTGATGTTCCCCATGTAAAGATTAGCTTTCACCAAATCCCCCAAGTTGTCAGATCGGGACATCTGTTGTAATTTAGATTGAAGTACAGTAGGAAGAGTTTTTTGCAATCCTACAATATCTTCCAAAGAAAGGCTGGTCAGACCCTTTAACAGGTCTGACTTTCCTTGATTTTTATTTTTGTCTCTTTTCCTACTCACGTCAATAAAAAATTAAGCGGAAGCGCCTGCTGCCTGTGATAGCGTAATTGTTATTTGCTTTGTTCCTTCCGATTGTTTTACAACTGCTGACCCTTCTCTTGCTGTACCAGTATTGACCGCTGCTACAACGGAATATTCGGTTGTTCCTTTCGAAAAACCTGTACCAGAAACTGTCGTAGTATAATTCACAGCCACAGGACTACCACTATTCTTTCCATTTACCGTCTTTTGTTTTGTAGAAGAAATAGAAAGAGTTTTTGTTTCACCCGTAGCAACAAATTCCACTCTTGAAGGGTTTGAAGTCAAATTATAAGTATAAGCAACGGTTGCTTTAGGCTGACTTAAATTAATCGTAATTGATTTTGCGCCCGACCCTTCTTGTGTCACAACAAGAGTTCCTGTTCTTCCGGTAGTCTCATTTGTATTTTCAGTGGCGGAAACAGTATAATTTGCTCCCGATTGAATTTTCAAAGAGAAACCCGTACCGGTTACCTTTCCTGTAGTATTTACGGTAGTTGGAGAACCACTGTTCTTACCGTTCAGCTTCTTTTGTCTGGTAGAAGTGATTGTGACCACTTGATCACCTGCCGTTGCAGCAAAAGTAAGAGTTGTCTTATTAGCCGAAATTGCATTTTCATAAGAGATAACGGATGCAGCTTGACTTAAAGAAATGGTTGCTGTTTTTCCACTCTCATTCTGAATGATTGTAGCTGTACCAGTTCTTTGCTTGTCAGTAGGATTCTCTGTAGCAGAAATTTGACTTATTCCCGCATTACCCGAAAAACCTGTACCAGAAATTTTAATCTGAATAGCAACGGCTATGGGTTTCCCGTAAGGCGCACCGTCCCGATATTCCTGCTTGCTGGAAGTAACAACAAAATTCTTGCTTTCACCCGTATTAACGAAAGAAAGAGATTTTGTCTGCAATGTAAACGTATATTCCGTTCTATCAAGAACGTTTACATAATTGATCTTTTCTTCTTCCAGTCCTTCGGGATAGCCGATAAGACCCAATCCATTAGCAAGACACCATTCTTTGAACTTACCGATATTGTAGGTAACGCCAGCATCAATCACAATACCGAGAGACTTGTAATATTCAACGTCACCTACCGTATTTTCAGTTACAAAAACATTCATCTGACTGTCAATACCATCAGTTATGACAGTCATTTGCTTACTTAAATCCTTTGTTGTAAAAAGAAGTCTTAACATAGCTTCTAAAAATTAATGAGCCACTACTTCGAACTTCTGAACGCCATCGTCAGACATAACAACAAGATTCAAATCTTCCTTTTTAGACAAACCAAGATCAGCCAAAGAAAATTCCATAGGTGTACGTCCGTTTACTTTTGAAACAAGTACTTTCTTGTCACCTCTGATTGTTCCATAACGTCCTACAGAATCCTTTAATGTTACTGTATTGGGAAAATAAATTTCCACTTCTTTCTCCGCTGGAACAGTCGTAGCAATTTCCAAAACACAAACATTGCTACTATTCCAAGAAGCCTTTACGGAAACAACCTCATTCAGTCCTTGCGGTTCGATTGTAAGAGTAAGCGCGTTGTTTTCTGCAAACGCAACCAACTCTTTATGCTGAACACTTTCTCCCACATTCCATTTCCAGCCTAAAGCAAGGAAAGCATCACTTCCTGCTTTTTCATCAGCAGAAGGATTGACAGAACCGGCAGGAACAACACCTCTTGGAGATTCAGTGATAAAAACTCTTTTTTGTTCACAAGAACCATCTGTAACGACAACTACGTCAATTTTTTTATCTGTATTAATAAAACGATAAAGTCTCATATCTCAAAAATTTTAATTGCAAGTTATCTAAATAGAAGGACGACTGTCATTCTTATCCTTCATTTTTAAAAATCCATTTTCGTCAAAGTCCCTTAAATATTTCCTGATCCATGAAGGGACAAGGTTAGGACTGATCTTTCCTGCATTCTCAACAATGGAAACAGATTCCCTGACGATAAGAGCCGTGCTCATCAAAGACCGAAACCAAGTAAAAGTAGTGGTGATTTGTCCATCTATCGTATACCCACCCAAAACATGAGCTACAATAAGCAAACAACTATACACAAAAAGTTTTGTCATAATCATTGCAAACCCTTTAGAGGAAAAATCCTTCTTCCTTAGATGAAACACCCAGCTTACAAGAGTGTCAATCGCAATAAGTACGACAAGAAACTTTAAAAACTCCCAGTCCCTAAATATATATTTTTCTATCCAGTCCACAATAGGAGATAAAGGTATAGCGACAAGTAATGGATAACAGAAGCTACCCAAGTAAGCCTTTATATAATGTATTCTCTGTTTTCTTTCCATTACTTCACAAGGCTTAGTCTTCTTTCTTGTCAGATTTTTCAGATTTATCGGAATCTTCTTTTGCTTTCTTCTTATATTCGGTGTCTTTCTTGTAGGGCATACCCACAATACCTTTTCTTCTGTTTTCAGGGGTATCTTTATAGAAGCCAATCTTGTTTTTCACAGGAAGTCCAGTCATTCCAGCTTTTTCGATTGTTTCGGTATCCGCGTCCTTCCATTCAATCTGCGGTTCACGATAATACACAACAGATTTGTTGAAGTTTTCATCAACCACAACAACACGGTTTAAGGACACGAAATCAATAGCTCCGCGTTCCTGCTCGGTAGGATCAATGCTTTTAACTACATCAGAAGCAAAGTCTCTAACTTGCTCTAATGAGTAAACCTCCCAGCAATTCTTTTCTGCAAGGTCTTTAAATTCGTTTATAGGGTATTCTCTGGTACTCATGGGCGTAATCATTTATAATTCAACACACAAATGTACCCAAAATTTCCTATAACAAAAACTTTTTAAAATAAAAACTCTCAGCAAGCACTTTCCTTGTTGGGGTGGCAACCGTACTGATACTTGCTGAGAGTGCCGTTCTCGCTCCACCCAGCGATCAAAGGTAACGGCTTAGCCTCTTAAGGTAGGAAGAAATTAAACTGAATTTTTGATTGTTCCTATGCGCGAAGAGCAATGTTACTTCAAAAGAAGCCTTTCTCACGGGAAGCTAATTATCCCACGACATCCTATAGGAAGCCTTAATGCCAGTGTTTCAGGACTTATCGTATCGGTTTATACTTCTATAGGGGAGCCGGCATTCTCAAACTCCGTTGGTCGCTCCAATCATTTCAATCTAACACTTCCAAAGTGGGGATTTTAATGTTGTTCCCCTCAACATCACATAGCCTTCAAGAAAAGAAGGGAAGTTACCGCGAATCACTTCCAATCTTCAACTTTTTAGCTATCTCATCTCGACTGCAAATATACAACTATTGTATGCAATAATTGAAATTTTTACAGTTAAAAGTTGTTAATGTCAATGCCACATGCAGCAGCAATCAATAGAGACACCTCCTGTTCCTCTTTTGGCATCTGCCGAATAGTAGCAAAATATCTTTCAGGATCATGCTGATAGCTGTCAAGAACAGCTTCTTGTTGATCCTTTGTAACTCCGTAAAAAGACAGTACGTCTTTCTTTTCTTCTTCTGTTAGGTTCTTTTTATCCTTGACAGATAATGTTTTCTTTTTCATCGTTTCCTGTGCGTTTTCTTATTCTTGTTTTTCTTTCTTCGCTTGGCGATGTTCTTTTTGTTACGTCCCTTTTTAGTGGAAGAACAGAAATATAAACTATCGCTAAATAGAAATTCATCCAGCATATCTTCGTTGGTATCATTTTCATTTAAAAAATCGTCCGCATCTTCTTCATCCATTTCTTTACAAATTCTTTTGTAAGGTGCGTTTCCACAAAATCCAGGTTTTTGCTTAGACTGCTTCTTACAAACAAAATATTCATCTATGTCAATTCCTGCCGCGCATAAATCCATCAAAAGGTTTTCTATTTCCACAACAGAACAACCCTTCATGCGGCTATCATAAAATTCTTTGGGATTGCTTAAAAATTTATTTCTAATTAAATTATCAATATAAAGTCTTTCATTCGGACTATTACCTAAAGACGATTCCATCCGTTTTAAAAAATCAGTCCTATAGTTTGCAGCTTCCTTAATGCTTTCAAAAGTATGAATAGTTCCTTCGACTTCAATTAAAATCTTTTCCATGATCAAGCTGCCTCCGATGCTTTAGATTTCTTTAGTGCCTTTTTGAATTTATCTATAACAAAAGTAGGGACAACTCTTTTCTGATTTACCATTTCCTCTCCGGTCAACAGTTTTAAAAAGAATTGAGCGGACTTGTATTTGCCTTTATCTTGCAGACTGTCTATCCTATTTATGATACCTATAGTTTCAAGATAGCAGTCAGAATTGCAGTGTTGCGTATTATACATAAATCTATATCGATTGCTATTTTTTCTTTTAATACAATTCCTTACGTGTGTCCATTCAGCTTTATCCATTTTCTTTCTAAAAGCATTTTTCTTTAGCCTGGACAAAGCTATCATTTTTCTGTTTACAATAGCTTCCATATCCTCTAAAGGAGGTAAATTCAAAGAATAGGATTGAGAATTGGGATATTTCCTTCTTTGTCTTTCCCTTTGTGTATCAGAAGTATAAGATTTCGATCCGAAAAGTCTTTTTATCTTTTTTATCTGTTGAGCTACTTTAGAAGTAGACCAGCCTAATTCTTTCGCCATTGTCTTTTGTGACATAAAAGAAATAGAAGAAAATTTTCTCCCATAACGGATTTCTCCATTTTCAACAAGAAGATTGTTCTCATGAGAGGCTAAAGAAAAATACCTTCTTTTCATCTCCGCATAAATAAGAAAAGCTATGAATACAAAATCACATCTCAAATTCTTATCTTTCAAATAGAAAGTCCTTCTCAATTGAGATAAATCTGCAAAAATGGTAGGGAACTTCTCAACAAGAGAGTAAGCATTGTGTCTATTTATAAACTTTAGTTTCCCATCTTCAAGTTTTATAAGGGTACGGTTGTCTTCTAAAATTGAAGCAAGACGAACTCTTCCTATTGGAAAATGTCTATTAACAATAGAATGCAATTGGTTAAAAGTAATGTTCCCTTTAACTTTACCTTTCTTTAATTCAGTTTCATAAGCCCATCTTATCATTTGGACTTCTATGAAGAATATTCTGCTATGTTTGTTTTTTGATTCTTTTCCCAACAACATGATGTTGTGTTTAAAAATTTACAAGAGCAAAAATACAATTTTTGCTGTTGGGTTAAATAAGATAAGAAAAATTTATCTGTATTTTTAACTCTATTTAGCATCTAAACCGTGCAAACAAAACAATTTTCACAAATTGTTTCTTGTACCACAAAGATACACAAAAATTTTGTCTCCACAAAATTTCAACAATTGTATTTTTTTACAAACCATGTCGCAACCACCCGTTCGCACGCCTCGCTTCGCTCACGCGCGCCCGTAGGGTTTCTTTCCCACCCTCCATCCCTTTGTCTTGATTTCCGTTTCTTTTACGCGTATGCGCGTTTTTCTATTCTTCTTTTTAATAGGATGTCATTCATTTTTGTTTTCACTTTCCTATCTTTTTCTTAGTAGGAGTATCTTCTTTTATTCTTTTTCTTCTTTTGTAAATATCATCATTCTTTCCTTTACTCTTATCCCTACTTAATAGGATTTGGAGATCAAATCCGTTCTCACAAACAAGCGTCAGCTTTTTGTGAAACGCAAGATTTCACAATAACCCATTTTATTATGACTAATTTTTATATCTATAAGACTTATCGTTAGATAGAAAAAGTCATAATAAAGATTTAGCTGAAAGATAAATCGTAATGGGTTTATTATGAAATTACATATAGAAACTGAAAACAACATTTTGTTGTTGTAAGGTTCTAAGGATGTGGTGGTTATGATGAAAACATTTTGACAAGGAAATGGAGGGGAAATGATGGCATTAAAAAAGGAACATGTAAATGAAAAATGGGTAGCAAATCAATTTGACCGCTACCCACCCATCGAATAGTAAAATAAGAATTTTGAAGAAAATGTCAAGGTGTTCGGTTTAGGATATTATGTTGTTGTTAGGTGAGGACGATTTCTCAACCACCCTCACCTTGCTGTTCACATGACAAACGATTCTAAAATTCCAAATCTTTATTTTCGTTTTCTACTCTTTGCTTCAAAGATACAAATTTTGGACGATATTCGGTAACTCTTATCATGCCAGGTTTTACTTTTGTTTTGCCTTTTTCTCTTATAGCTATTATCTTTTCTATTTTTACAGGGTTGTTTATCTTCTTCCAATTTTTCTGCTGGAAGAAGGTGTTTTGTTTTGTATAGTTTTTATCTCTATACATTTTCTTGACACCTTTCCATTCGTAGCTTCTTAAAATGCCATCTCCCACTCTTAGTAGGATTTTTCTTCCTGGTAAGTATTCTACCATAAGGAGGTTCTCACCAGATATGTTTTCTTCTTTAGGAATCATTTCTACAGGCATATCTTTAGGGAAGAAACCTGACTTAAAAGCATCTAAAGCCTTTCCATTCCAAGTAAATAGTAAGAACACCCTACCCTTTCTGTCTAAGTAATATGTGACCACCTTTTCCATATCCTTACTTTTTATTTTGTTTGTTCATGTCGTAATAGTTGATAAAGATAATGTCAAATCCAATTGCTCCGTTTTGTTTCATTTCAATTGAACTGAATCCACCGTCCCAAATAAGGGCAATAAGTTTGTAATCTGGTTTATCTACAACCTCGGATATCCCTTCTTTCTTTAACCTTTTCTTTTCTTTCAGATAATTCAGAATCCCATCTATAAAGGTTTTTGTATCTTCCATATCATAAATATCGAACTTTGCTTCGAGACTTGTATAAGGAACTATCCCTGATTTTTCATCAAAAACCTCGTTTACACTTAATTTATAACCTGTATTGAGGCTATATTTTATAGCTTTTCCTCCAGTCTCTATAGCAACCCTTTCGCTGTAGGCTTCTTTTGGAATGAGTTTATCAGCTTCTTCAACCAAAAAATCTTTAGAAGAAGCATCCAATATTTTAAATTGAATATCCATAATTTGATAGATGTTCAATTCTTTGGAGGTTTCTTGCTCTTTGGTAATTTCTGATTCTTTAGAGGCTTCCTGCTTGCATCCACACATCGAAATAAGTGTAAATAATACACTGATAAAAATTACTCTTTTCATGTTATTTGTTGTTTTTAATGATTTCACGTTTGATATTGTTGTTTGTATCCTTTGCCAAAGGAACCGCTATCAGGATTGAGAAAATCCAAAATCCGGTAAACCAAAGTAGGTGTTCAACACAGTTCACCAAATCGACCTTAAATAAGGTCACTACAGCGCCTAAAATGTTGTACAGGGTACAAATGGTCAGGATGGATGCGATAATAGGTTTACCAGTATAATAAAGCCCAAATCCACCCCACATACAGGTCATGATAAAAGCCCTGAATGGCTTTTTCTTCCTTGTTTCGTAAAGCAACTCTTGCCTCTCCGTCATTTTCGTTTCCATACTCCTATTAGTTTTTGATTGTGTAATTGATTATCGTGTTTTCTTCTGTGCAAGATTGTGTCCAGAGTGAAGGGATGGTTGCATCTTCCACCATCATTAAATCTACTCCAAATTCTCTATTATCATTAAAGAAGTATCCTTCTTGGTTATAACAAAGATCAATGTAATCGATATTATATGAAAATACTCTCGCTAAAATAGGATAAACACTATTCGGGTTTTCAAAAGAAATGATTTCTACTCTCTTACCATCTCTTGTACAGACGGGTTTGTCAGCTTTTGCTTCTTCTAAATTGAAAGGTTTCATAATTCTATTTGTTTTTGTTACTTGAATATGCCGCAAAAGTAACATCATTTTGTACAAAAACGAAGCCTTATAGGTTAATTTACGTGAAAATGTAATAGTATATTCTTACACTTTTGTAAATGGAAATAAAAATCCCTGCCTCTCACGAAGAAAGACAGGGACAAAACACTGTGGCTAAGATTTTAAGCAATTAATTGTTTGGACAACTTCAAGTAACAATACAAAGTTAGAAATTTCACCGGAGATTCAAGCGAATTTTCGTCAAATTCATACTCATTCAGCCATTTTTCCATTTCTTCCAGGTTCAGATATTGCCATTTTTCCTGTTTCATGCACTCTGCAAGCGCGGGAAAGGTATATTCCTTATCCTTGTTGAATTTCTTGCATACCCTTTTGAGATAACTTTTCCTCCCGGAATACCAAACATCACCGGCAGACGACATGCAGTAATAGGAATTGTCTTTTCTTTTTGCTCCGAACCGGGTAACAATAGGGAAATATACCCTATCAGCAAGAAAAATGAATGGAATATACCATAAACCGTACAAAAAAGTCAGAAAACCGTTCAATTTTGCTTCTGGAATGAATTTTTTGAGCGTTTTTCTGAATCCATAAGCAAAATACCAGTTGTTAGCACCTCTTTTTACTTTGATTGTGTATTTCAAATGAATGTTCCTATCATACACCCTATCCCATGGTTTTACTTTTTCTGTGTTCATAGAAGGAAGGTACGTCCAAAAATGTTTCAATGCACTGAAATAGGGATTGTAAATGGTATGTCCGTGATCAGAAACATAGGAAAGGATGTTTTTCAGTATTTCTTTTGCTAAAATGCCTGTTTTGTGATCTTCCATCCCCTCCGCTATTAATGCAAGAGATGGAAGTAAGTTCCAAATTTGGTCTTGTGAGACAAAAGGAGAAAAACAGGGGTCTTCATTTTCAAGTTCGATACCGTTCGAGTAACCACTTTCCACTTTGAAAGCGTCAAAAAGGTCTTTTGAATTTACCGATATGTCGTCTCTAAGGAAGAATCCAGGCTCGTATTTAAAATATACTTTTGGATTCTTCATCTTTTCATCCTCATAGACACTCAAAGAAAGTCTTTCTATTGATTTAAGACACCAGTAAATTTTATCTACACAAGATTTATCCCCCAGCGCAGCTTCTATATACAAATAATGTAGGTATTCCGCCATATTGATCGTCCCGTCTCCCCAATATAAGGTTTTCAGCCCTGTTGTGTTACTCTTTGTCACTTTACTTGCTGGGATATTAGTTCCCCGGCAATTGTAGTTCTCTGCCACTACTACAAAATCTTTAAAGAAAATGCTTTTCAGTTTTGTATATTTTTCGTCTATTGTCATAGCTGTATATATTAATGTATAATAAAGGCGGAACTTTCGCCCCGCCTGAACCAATAAAAACAAAAAGTGTGATGAAGAAGATTATTCCTTTTTCTTGGTAAACAATCCAAACAGCCATTCGATAAGTCCGGAATCAAAAACGCCGTTCGATGCTAATCCTGCTCCAAATCCCCATAAGAGTGCTTGCCACCAATCCAGACCTTCAAACATTCCAAGATTGAATCCCCAGGCAAACATTCCAAGTCCGATACCGATCACCCAAGAGATGATCCGTTGTACCCATTCGGAAGGTTCTACTTTGAAAAGTTTCTTGATAAATTCGGTTACGACTGCTGTAACACCCACTACTCCTGCAAAAGTAGCGAAATTTGCAGCGTAATCTACTGTTTCTTCTGGAAGTTCCCCTTGTGCAAAAATACAGGCGACATAGGAGAACATAAAAGCCAATGTCAATAAAATTTTGTTCATGATAAATTGTTTTTGAGCTAATTAACCGCTTCAAAGATAAAAGAAAAGGAGCACTTTCGCAAGCACCCCTTCTCAAAACTGTTTAACCGCAATGTCATTGATTAACTTAATATGACAAATAAGTTCGATTTACTATTTCTTCGCCCCAACCTTTACCCGATAGGCTTCATAAAGGTTGTTGACTACAATTTCCAAAGCATTTACGTTCATGCTTTCAATGATCTTCTCTCCTGGAATGGTTGTTTGCCAAATGGCATTCCCATTCTGATCAATAGTTTGTTCTACCGTTGCATTAGGATAGACCTTTTGTAGCTTTTTGATAGCTGCTTCTAAACGTTCTTGATATGTCATGACTTTATTTTTTCTTCAAAAATAGATGTAAGCTCTTTCAATCGCAAATACATTAACATATGTTAAACTTCTTCTTGTGGTTTGTAATAACATATTCTTACATTTACCTTTGCTGTCAGAATATAATTTTACGACATGAAAGGAAAGGAAAAGATTTTTGTAATTAAAAACAGGAGGTATGAGAGTTGTATTATCCTGGCTGATGCTGGTTTTAAGCCTTTGTACTGTTCACAGACAATGGAAAACTATGCCGACTATATAAAGATAGAAGGTGATTTGTACTACGGAATAACGAAAGATCAAGTCTTGCCAGGAGATAAGATTGTGAGTGTGGAAGATTTTCTTGAAGAATGGAACGAAAGGAAAGAAAAACAGAATCTGGTATGATACGGTCGGTCATGATATATCTTCTCATAGATGCAATGGCGAAATATTGCACTTATGAGAATGAGTTTTACATCTTGATATTGACTATTTTGATAACAAGTGTTATTCTTACACTAAAAATATTTTGAAGAAAATGTAAGAATATATTTTGACATGTAAGAATAAACTATTACATTTGCAACAGAAAAATAATCAAAAATGAAGGAGAATAAATTAAGGATACGTGAAGTCATGCTTGAAAAAGGCATTTCAGTCAATGAAATGTCCGAAAAGTTAGGAATAACTCGGCAATCGTTTTATTCTATCGTGAACGGGAATCCTACTATGGATACATTGATTAGAATAGCAAAATTTTTAGGCGTGAACATAAAACAACTATTTAAAGAAGATGATAATGGAAATATTAGTGATAACGAAAAAGAAGAAAACGATGAAAGAGACGAAATTTAAAGTAGGTGACATTGTTAAGGTCAAATCTCTTGACTGGTACAACAGTAACAAAACAGAAAATGGTTCTGTGACTGTCGAAGGCCCTATTGCATTCACAAATAACATGAAAAAATTATGTGGCAAGTTCTTTTGTATCGAAAAGATAGATGAAGTATGTATTTCTTTGAAGACACAGAAAGACTTTGTGTTCCATAGTTGGATGTTGGAAGATCAGGTGTACAAACTTGAAGAAGTAGACCTTTCAAAAGAAGAAGTGAATGTGAATGATCCCAAATTCTTCACAAGGAATCTCGTTCCTTTATGGATAGAAGGTAAACTTATCTTACCTATTTACAAAGCTGTGCCGGCAGTTACGAAATTTCAGCCATTTCAGAAAGTTCTTGTAAAAGACATGGCATCAATCAACGATTGTTTTACTGTGTGGTCAATTGATTTTTATTCTTATTTTGACATGGAATCCCATAAGCACCGCTGTTTAGGAGGACTGTGGGATCATTGTGTTCCGTACGAAGGAAACGAACACCTTCTTGGTACAAGAGAAGAAACCTGTTAATCTTTTCATATTTTAAGTTTCCTAGCGGAATGTTCCGCACAAGACTTCCGCCGGTTTTTGTTTTACTACTGTAAATTTTACCGCAATGAGCTATTTTATCTTAATGGGAAGAAGATTACCCAAACAAGCTGTAACAGGCTTCAAGTTTCAAAATGAAACAGATAACATTCGTCCTTTTCTTTCAATCAGAATAAGAGGAAAAGAAGAAATCATTCCTTTTAAAGAGAACAAAGACATGTCTCCTGTAAAACAGTATCTTTGTTCTGTATTCCCCAAATTCGTAAAAATAGGTGACTGGTATCTCAAAATGTCAGAGATCAGAGAATACAAACCGGTAACTGCCGAGGATAGAAATCCTTACATCTTATTCAAGACATCTAAGTTTGGAAATATAAAAGTTCGTTTCCCAAAAGACGAAAATATGAATGCAGAATTACTGGTATTAGATCAACTTTTCGATGTAGAATAATATAATCATCTCAAAAACAACAAAATATGGAAACGAAAGATAGAACAAAAACAGAAGTCTCTATTGAATTAAGGGAAATTCAAAGAGAAATCAGTAAAGCGAGAAGTATGCGGAACTGGGCTAAAATCACATATTTGAACCAAAAAAGATTAAAGCTCCAGGAAGAAATGGACTATATAAAATCAAAGGACAAGTTCTATTACCAGGAACAGAACATGGAAAAATCTCTTGTTTCCTGGGCTGCGAAAACACTCAATTTGTCACTTAATATGGCGGACTTGTCTGTCTATTATCTTGATCTGTACATGGTCCATTTCAAGGAAAGAGGGTTTGTTCCTACTGATGAATGGAAGGAAAAAGAAAAGGCTTTTCGCAATGCAGCCAATCAATTGTCAGACTATATGAGGTATTTCTTCAAAGGAAAATCATCTGACGATAATTCTGAAAGCATGTCCGAACTTATGGACTTGATAGAAAGAGATTACTACACTGACAGAGAGAAGGTTCATCATAAACAATATGAAGAGAAAGTGTGAACGATATACCATTCAAAAATAATAGAATATGGAAAAAGTTTTTATAACTAAATATGCCTTAACAAAAGGCATATTGGAAAAAGAAGTGAAAATACAAGATCATGGAAATGGATATATAAGGGCATACGAGAAAGGAGGGTTTCCAAGTTATTCTTTAGGTAAGGAATGCTTTAGGACAAGAGAACAAGCTATGGAAAGAGCCGAGAAGATGAGATTAAAAAAGATCGCTTCTTTGAAAAAACAGATAGAAGCATTGGAAAAGATGAAATTCAAATAGATATGAATGAAAAAGAATATTTACAGCAGGAGTTAAATGAATGGTACAATATTCAGAGCACATTGTTGAATTTCTTAAGTCGATGTAGTGATGAAACAACAGCCTTTGTACGAGGTTCTCTTTAAGAACTTGCAGAGAGTTTAGAGACAGAACAATAATTCACTTCGCGAAAGATATTAATTTAACAAAAGAAAAATGGAAAGAGAAGATATTGAAAAAGCAGCAAAGTCTTATCAAGAAAAAGATCATGATATCTGGACAGGTAAAGGCATGGCAGTAGAATTACAAAAAGCCTTCAAAGCTGGTGCAAGCTGGCGCATAGGCAGCGTGTGGCACCCCATAACAATAATTCCAGAATGCTATCGTCTTGCTATATTTATCCCTAAAAAGGTGGGGATAACGAAACGCTTTCCTGTTATGGGTGTGTTGGAAGAGAACAAAGTTTTTGTATCCAGCCGTCCAGGATGTATTTTATACAGATTTTATGAAATGGAATCATGGGCTTATTTAGATGATCTATTACCTTAAAAACAGCATAAACAATATGGAAACGAAGAAAAAGACATGTCCTAAGTGCAAACATGAAGATGGGTCGGGACAAAATAATATACACGACATGAATCCTGAACATTTTTGCAAATGTCCTATACAATCTATTATGGAACGAGATGGGGTTTGCTATTCTTGTGCGTTTTGGATCAGACTATATGAAGAGAATAAGAATAATCCCAATTGGTTGATTATAGATGGAGAATCATGGATAGTTCACCCGTTTGTTCCCAATACAAACAACAAAACACGAAGATTCATGGGTATGGGAGGAAGAATAATGGAGGCTATTTCAAATGATGGGAGAAAAATCATTTCCAATGATTGGTGGCATCAAGGGAAAATTCCAGAAGAATTTAAGGAGTTAATGCCTGATAATGCCAAATGGGTAGAATGAGTTTAAGAAAAATACATAGATACAAAACAAACAATATGAATATAGTTGAATTAATAAAAGAGTGTCCAAAGTACACTAAATTGTACACGATTACACATGGAGAAGTCTTACTTGATCATGTTGAGGACAATTGTATTGTTGTGATAACTGAAACATCAAACGGCTTTACAAAATATTTGAAATTGGATGAATTAGGCAGACTTTCAGAACACGGACAGACAGTTTTGTTTCCGTCAACATCAGGAACATGGGATGAGTTTGATATTACTAAAATAGAAATAAATTCTCCTTTTGTGCCAGGGCAAGTAGCTTACAACGAAGAATTTTGTTCATTTGGTTTTGTGGACATGAACGGCGTTTCCCTTAAAACAAATGAAGGACAAATATTGCCTATTTCCCGTTTGGCTACGGAAAGCGAAATTGATATCTGGAATCAGGAAAATCATAAAAAGCATCTGCATTATTCTCTTGCGAGAAAGAAATTTGTTTACTATTTCTGTCCTTTTGATAAGGTTCTTGTAAGACAAGACAGAAATAAAGAATGGGTGGCAGATTGGTTTTCTCATATTACCAGTACAGAGCCAGAAGAAAGGATATATGTTACCGTAGGAGGCAAATGCTGGGCATATTGCATTCCTTTCGATAAATCAACCGCTGATCTTGTAGGGTCGGCATCTGATTTCGAAGAAAACGAATAACTTTTTAAGAAAAACAAATAAGATTATGGAACAGAAAATGGCAACAATCCCGTTTGATTTAGAAACGGCGAAGAGAATAAGAGAAGGGAAAATACCAGGTCAGATTGTGACAGAGAAAAGCCGAAATATGAGTTTAAGCCGTTTGACAAAGTGCTGGTAAGAGACGAGGACGATAAAGAATGGCATATCAGCTTGTTTGCAAGGGAAATTGTGGACGATTCTGATGGATTGTCTTATAAGTATGAATGTTCCATTGGAACATTATGGGACTGTTGCATTCCTTTTGAGGACAATGAATGTCTTTTAGGAATTGCTGAAAATCCAGAAAAATGAAATATATGGGGAATAAAAGCAGGATAAGAAACGAAATAATCCCTATTCTTCTAAAAGTTATACTACGGTAAGATAATCCATTTTATGATCAAAGATTTGTTGCTATATTTGTGATGCAATCAAATAGAAATGAGTAGTCTTACTGTAGTAATGAGTATTGTTCCGATAACCAATACTTAAACTATATTTCAACGGCTTTGTATCTTCCAATACAGTAGGACTATTCTACTTTATTTGATTGCAACGGGAAGGGCAAAGCCGTTTTCTTTTGCCCGTAATCAAATATTTAAAGTTATGAACGAATTAGTTTACAGAAAAGAAAATCAAGCATTAACTAATAGTAGATTAGTAGCAATGAAGTTTAACAAAAGACATTCTAATGTTATTAGAGATATAGAAGAGCTTTTAGTCAAACTACCTGAAAATGAACGAAAACTCAATTTTGAGCAATTGGAAGAAGATGTCGAAATATCAAACGGTGGTTCTAAGAAATTAAAATTTTATGCAATGACAGAAACAGGATTTACGCTTCTTGTTATGGGATTTACTGGAGAAAAAGCAATCCAGTTTAAATTAGAATATATCGCAGCTTTCAATAAAATGAAAGAAATCATAAAAAGAGCATCCTTGCCGTCTTACCAGATAGACGATCCTATTAAAAGAGCGGAAAAGTGGATAGAGGAACAAAAAGAAAAGAAAGCACTTGAAACAAAAGTGGGAGAATTGTCTGCTGAAAATAAAGAATTGGAAAAGAGAATTGAAGAAGATACTCCAAAAGTGATTTTCGCAATGGCTGTAACCGAATCCAAACGATCCTGTCTTGTTGCAGAGCTTGCAAAGATAATCTGTCAAAACGGAATGGAGATCGGACAAAACAGATTATTCAAGTGGTTAAGAAAGAAAGGCTATCTGGGAACAAAAGGAGAATACTATAATCAGCCTATGCAACGCTATGTAGAAGCAGGATTGTTTGAAATAAAGAAAAGGGTAATCACAAAACCAAACGGAAGTACGATAACCGTATCGACACCTATGGCAACTCCGGCAGGACAACTGCATATCTTGAACAAGTTTCTAGAATACTATTCCAAGATGCAGTGATCTTCCCATAGTATAGTATTGCTGGAAATGTTAAAATCATTTTTCTTGAAAATGTAATACTATACTATGGCAAGCAAAGCCTATTTTTCATGTAAAAATTACAATAAGTCAAACTTTTTTGCATATAGGGCGTACTCAAAGAATGAAAATTTATAAATGGTTGATATTTAATATATTATCTTCAAAAATTACCAAAAACCGATTTTTAATACTCATTTAAAAAAATATACAATAAGTCCTCCTCCTCCAAAATCAGTATCATTTTACCCAAATGTTAATTACCTTTTTAAAAATGTAAGAATATACCTTTACAAATAGGCAGGAAAAATGTTACCACCTGTTAAAATAGGAGATTTGCTTCTATTGAAAGAAACAACACTTATTCTATTGCTACAAATGTGTCTATAGATACTACTCGGAAGTAGGAAGAATCCTGTGATTTGTAATAATATATTCTTACATTTTGGACTGATTTTAACAATTTACGAGTATCATTTTGAAAGAATACGTATACAAAAAGTTTACAAATAGTCAAAAATTGAAAAGATGAGAATTTGCGTCATTCTAAAATCAACCAAAATTTTCAATTATTTAAAAATCAGACATTTGCAATTTTTCAATTTTGCCTACCCCCTTATAGGGTTTGGAGTTTGAAAATCTTCATTTTTACCATATCATTTTGATAGGAATTGTTTTGTTTGGTTTTACAAATTGTCATTTTGATGTATTGAGCGCAGCGATTCCCGCTCGGAAGGGGTTAAAAAGGCGGCTTTAGCCGACCCCCTTCCGAAAAAGAATAGGTATGAACAACCCCTAAAAATCCCCTATAGGGAAGAAAAACCAAATTTTCGTATATATCCACTTTCAAAAAATCAACAAAGAAAAACTATATGTAGAAAAACAAATACCCCCACCCCTCCCATCTAATAGGAATAGAGATTTGAAAAGCCCATAGGGATGATGCTTTAGGATTTTTGTATATATGTAAATAGCTGAAAATCAATGAGATTTTTGTCTTAAAAACACCCCTATAGAAGTATGTTTTTAAATTTTATGTATATAAGGTATTGAAAATCAATAGGATAAATATGTACTTTAATTTGAGGAAGCCCTATATGGACAGTATTTTAAGTTCATTTCTTGTGAGGTATTGGGCACGCACTTTCTATATGGAGAAACCCATAAAACAATAAACCGCTATATGAAAAAGCAATATAGCCGGATATGGTCTTTATAAAGAAGCATTTTGAAAATTTTATGTATATAAGTATCTGATAATTAGGTATATAAATAAAATTATTATTTTTGAAAATGCCCATATGGGTGCTATTTGGAAGTTTTATCTTGTGAGGTATTAGAGACGCAGGCTTTATATGGAGAGTCCTCAAACAGTCCCTAAAGATACCCTGGATAAACAAAATACCCGCCTAACCTATTTCTTTTTGTTTTCCTTACACTTTCTTGTCAAAATGGTACTCCACTACCACCTACCAAAAGAAAGTGCCTTAAATCGTCTTATTTGGCTTCATATGTTTTGAGGGAATGGAAGCTACTTTAAACTATAGGAACATACCACTCTAAGGATATATCATCATCCAAGTGTATAGGATAGTTACGATACATTGAAAGTTCCTATATATAGTATATATACTATATATAGGAAATAGGCTTAAAAATGGTTTTATAGCTCCTAAAATGGTATCGTACATTCGCGCTCCAGCGAATAGATACCATTTTAAAAACAATCATTATACACCACCAACGAAGAAGATAGTATAAGTATATAGATAAAAGAAAACGAAAAAGAGGTTACCAACCACTCCAAAAACCGCATGGACAAAGGAAACAATGCAAAAATAGGGTGATTTGAGGAAAGGGAATGAGAATAGGAG